>Ga0307514_10002228_pt1 | contig 20683 bp, 16 predicted proteins | sample 16_EM_MG_FD_203088 | JGI IMG/M metagenome (GOLD analysis project Ga0307514, IMG submission 203088) | Populus trichocarpa ectomycorrhiza microbial communities from riparian zone in the Pacific Northwest, United States - 16_EM | ecosystem: Host-associated > Plants > Roots > Unclassified | place...
CCGCTTACCCACACTCACCCCCACCATCCCCAACTCCCCCCTTGCCGTGCCTCCCAAGCCCCGCTCTTGCCTCTGGATGCCCTCGGCCCCAAGTGCAATCTCCCGCTCTTCTGAACCCATTCTTCCAAAGAAGAGGTCCCGGCGTTCGCGGCGGGTTAGTTCCCTCGATTCTGCCTCTCCCTGTTCAGACTGGGAGAAGGAATCTACATATTCTACATCGACGTCATCCCCATCCTCCTCCACCCCGTTGGTGATACTTGCTGGTGCAAGATCCTGCAATAGTCGACGAGCAGGCTGCCTCGCCAATCGCTCACTCAGTGGATGAGAAAGATTCTGCCTATAATACCTCGCAAGACTCCTATGCCCCGCGGTCCGTCCACTGGGTAAATGTAGTTCATATTCTGTATGATAAACCACTGAATGGTGGTGGACATGATGATGCGCGGGTCCATGGGCATGGTGTCTATGTGGGTGTGCGTGATGGCCGTCCTTCCCATCCTGTGAGCTCCCCCCACTATGCGTGTGGTGGTCGAGTGGTACAGCACATAATTCTGTTGAATCCAACGAGCTAGCGCTCGAGTCTGTTTCCCAACCTGCATCGTCCTCCCCAGTGATGTCTCCATCCACGGGTTTAAACTCAGTCTCGGCCTTCTTACTCCTTCGGATACCCCCGCTGCTGCATTTCCGGCGGGGTTTAGTCTCCCTCTCCTCCCCGCCGTCCTCAGAGTCGGAAGCGTCGACTCCTTCGTAGGTGGATCGGAAGTCGTAGAATTCCCCAATCTCAACTTGTTCCTCTTGCGTCTCAAAGGCAATCTTGCAGTGTCCCACATCGCGCATATGTGTGCGAACACCTTCTATGCCACCCTTCAACTTGCCACAGTAGAGACACTCGTGAAGAATCGCAACCTTTTCGCCAAGATATTTAATCAACCCCGGTAAATCCACAAGATAATTCTGTTCTGGAATGAATAGACCATGAACCCTGGACATGTGCGAGACATTAAGCTGAAGAGTTGGAGAGGTGTAATTGCAGAATAAACACTCTTCAAGGGGTAATGGTGTTGGCTCGCCCTCCTTCTCCTTCTCATCTACCTCTTCAACCTGGACTTGCTTGCCTTTGCTCTTGGTTTCGAGCATGTTCTCACTCCCCTCCTTGCTAATCTTCATCCCCCTCACCATCTCCACAAATTCCCTCTGCGCCTCCTTCGTCTCCTCCCCCATCTCCTCCTTCACCTCTTCCATCACCACCACTACCTCCTTCCTCGACTCCGACTCCTCCCCATCCGCCGTTCCAAGACTAAAGGTACTCGAAATTACACTCCCCGTCTCATCTTTATCCCCCACTACGGACTCCTTTCCCAGCTTAATCCCTAGGTTCTCTGCAGCAACATTCTGTCTATGCTTCGAGCTGCCCAGGTGGTTATTATAGGCATTCTCGCTAAAGTATGTCTTGCTGCAAGTCTTGCATTCTTTGGAGAAGGTGGCTCGCTCGCGCTCGATGCGATTGGTGGCTTGAATGTGGAGGACTTTTTCAGCAAAGACTTCGGAGGCGAGGGGGGGGAGGGAGGTGATGCGGCGTTTGAGATTGTAGCGGCTGTGCATAAATGGTAAGTAATCTTGCCTTTCTACCCTGGGCTGGGCCGGGACGGGGGAGAAGCGATATGTAGAGCGATGGGATGGAGGAGGATACTCACTGCCAATCAGTATGCATATGGCTCCTCTGCTGCTCTGAACTCCGAAAGGCAACTTGGCAGGTATTGCAAGTAAATGGATGGCTAGACAAAAGTGTTGCTGCTGTGGAAGCTGCTGGGAGAGCCCCCGCTGTGGTGTTTAGTGATAGAACAGAAGTCATTGTGATGCTGGGGTGTTTGTCTTTGCCGTCTTTGATCTCTCCTTATCCTCCCTTTCTCTTCTCCCCAGGCTCTTCTCCTCTTTCACTGCAATCCTTCCTTTCCCGCCTCAAATCCAATGGCAAGAAAACACTGCGTATAGCAAGCACTCTCCCCTAGGCCTTGTTGAATCGAGTCAAAGATACTATAACCGTATCGTAGGTAAGTGATTCCAGCCAACGTTTTCTTACCCCACTGAAAGGTATTGACTAGGTACTTAGTTAGTCTGTAGACCAGATCGTACTATCGCAGTAGTGCACCAGAAAGCGGAGAGAGAGTGCCGGAGGGGAAAACTTCAGTGCCTGCCACTAGCAATTATACCAGTCCCCATTCCAAAGTGCAGTTACGTACCCTCCCCAATATGTTAGGCCCGGGCGTAGTCAGCAAAGCGAGGGCAGAGTTATGTATTGTTATTGTTAGAAACCTATGTATTGTAGAGCACATGTATGTAGGTTGTATCCCCTCGGCGACCTGATAGGCTATGAGCACACTCTGATTCGATTCGATGACGGAAGAAGCCCTTGCTTTGGTTAGAGTACCTAGGCATGTGCAGGGTTTTCTCGGCAGGGGCCTGCCCTGCTTTGCTCACAGAAACAAGAAAAAGAAAAGAAAAGAAAAAGAAAAAGAAAAAAAAACAGATCAAGGCTAGACTCGAACTTTGTCAGCTGTCTCCGCAAATTGTCTGAGATGGTGTTACTCTGTACCAATACATAGGTACCGTATGTTTACAGCAATAATAGATGTATCAGAATTTCCGCAGGAAGGCAGGGCACAACAAAGCAAATACCTGTGCTACATGTTATATGTACTGTATCAATCACATGGATCCGAATTTCTACTGTACATACCACATACCACCGGCACTTCATGCATGCACGAGTGCAGCAACATTAAATCTAGACTTGTTAAATATGTGTATTACAACGAGTATGTAAACAAGTAGGTACCTTGAGCCATTAGTCTTTGGAGAGGTATATACATGTATGTATGATAGGTTCCTTCAATCAAGCACAGCAAAGTACATACTACATCCTCATTTTACTGTAATTGATACATGGCAAACGAAAAACCCCTCGGCCCCCAACTCGCGATACAGAGGTACATACTTCTGATATAACTTCTGCACCCCTCATTCCGATCTCAATACCAATATACTCACTCACCCTCATACACATACCATACATCTACCGCACTGCCAATATATGCACGCGTACACACTTGGCAGGCACGCGCAGAAATATAAACTGTGGTATCATTCCTCGCCAGCTGCCATGGTACAGAACTATGTATATGCATGTGCAGAGATAGATATGTACAATACATACGGTATATTGTAGGATACCGGTATTGACCTCGTACCAAAGACGAGAACAGTAAGATAGGTTGCTGGTGGCACTGGCTACGTATACCGTACTCAGCCTCTTTGGGCTATCTTTGGCATTTGCTTATCTAAGGATTACCCTCATCTTTATTTGAGACAAATCTTACGGACATTTAGATCACATCACACAAACACATCAAACCCTGCTCAGCAGCCAATCCCTAGTTAATACCTAAATAATCAAGCGGGTGCCACTCCCACTCCCATCGGATCTAGAAAGCAAGAACAAGAAAAAAATAAAAAAGAACCCTAAAGGCCCGTCGGTATATAACCTATACTAACACGCTCGTCCAAGGAGGGTTTTGAGGCACAAAACCTCAAAAATCCAAGAGAATGGCAACAGACAGAAAGTATTTCACCTGGGCTCTATTCACAAGAAGCGAATTTACCTTCACACACAACTCACTCTCAAAGCCCACACGCACCGCAATCAAATAAAAACCAAACAATCCTTAAAAACCTATGCAAAAAAAGCGAAAGAACCAAGCTCATCTCGAGAAGAAGTAGGAAATAGGATATATGTAAGTAAGCACCAGCACACCCACACTCACGCTCCCGTAAATTGATGGCACATGAAAAAGGAGAAAAGAACAAAGGAAAGATGCAAACCCAGAGGAAAAACTCCCACACACAGTATAGCATAGCAGAAAACACATTCTTTTAGCACCATCACTATTCCCCTGCAATTGAACGAAAAACAATAATCCGAGCCAACCCAGAATGTCAAGTGTGTGGGGGTATAGCAATCCCGAAAAGCAAAATTGGTAATTATACAAAATGATAACATGACAAGTCAATGAAACTCCAAGCAAAGAAAACAACAAGTGAATATCAGAGTGAGAGATATTCCATGATCCATGCCACCCTAACGAACTGGGACTAGCTCGCCCCCGCCCATTTTCATCAAGGGGCTATTATTGCTGCCTGGCATTCCGCTAAGATGACCACCACCAGTACCGCCACCTCGTTGGTGCTTGTTTACACTCTCTGATTCTCGGGTGTTCAAACTGGATGCAGCGGCGGGATGCGTACTCGGCGTTGCAAGAAGGTTGGGAAGAAACTAAAAACAGTCAAGACTTGACACTATCTAAATACCCACGACAGCATGGGCCAAACTCACGTTCATCACAATCAACATGGGGATATCAAAAGTATCTCTTCTAAGTGTCCAGCAAACCATGCATTCAATAGTTTTAGAAGAACCCAATATATCATTTGGGCGCTTTCCATTCGCTTTAGTGTCGATTCCATTTGTGCGTTGCCTCGCCCCAGTATCTTTCGCCTCAACCTCTTCATCAGTTTCGTCGTCATCATTGGGCAATGCTGGCACTGGAACCGGAGGTTTGTATTTGAGAATCTTGCACTTCGAGGTAATTTTCGCTGTCGAGTCTGCAAACGCAGCCTGGGAGAACTTCTCGTAAAACTCACAGACACTTTCATCGTCCATCAGCTCTAGCAGGAACACGGGATTCGGCCCAGTAGGCTTTGGACGGGATGAACCCCGGTCAGGGCCATTGGCATCTTCACCACCGTCCCTTGATTCATCTCGACCGTTCCCATTACTGAATTGATTCTGGAGACGCTGTCTAATGCGTCCGGCTTTAGCTGCATCCTCATCCTCCTTTGCATGGGGTACATTGGTATTAAGATTCGGCTTCTCACCGAGAAGGACCTCCTTCGGCCAGCCAGAAAGCATGCAAAACTCCTTCCCAACAACGACAACTTCGCCTGAGCGACGGCAAACCAACGTAGGCGTGCCGATATTTGGCAGGGATGATTCAAAAATGTGGATAGCCCGTTGACAACATTTTTCCTGGAATACCAAGTCATCCCGGGTCAGTTTCTGAATCGAGGCGATAAATGACGGTCTAAAAGCAGAGAATGCACGGGCAATCCGTAGTTGCTCTTTCTTGGGGAACCGAGTTTCCATCATGGCGAACAAGCGGTGATATGCCTGAACATAGGAATACGGCTCTGTGACAGTATGGTAGACCTGGGATGGGTCGGCTTGAAGGTTTCGGCGCCGCGTGTGGCTTTGGTATTGAAAATGTGGTGTGTGGGTACGAATATTATGAGGATGATGTTGTATCTGTGAATACTGCGCAAGGCCTTTCTGACGATTTTCTTGCTCGAGCTGCTGTTGTGATGCATGCTGATGTCTATAGAAGGTAGCCCCATTATTATTTCTTGGGCTCCCAGTTAACGCATTGTAAATACTGGCTTGTTGGGAATGCGACTGGGGACTCCCCGCTTCCGGAGATGGTGTAGCAATACTCCCCGGGCCCGTCCCAATTGTATAAGCATGCGGATTACCCCCCATTCCAGCCCCAGTACTGTTACTTCTTGACTGACTGGCCCAATGATCTATCATGGAATCGCTGCTGCCAAGGGCCATGAAATTCTGCTGGCTTGGGGAGAATCCTGAGACAGAGTGATTATCTGGAGTCCTGATGCCTCTAGTGCCTCCTGCCGAACCAGGAAGCTGACCAGCGGTGATGTGATTTATACTAGCAAACTCCCCACGGGCATAGTTGGAGTTGAATGCAATCCCCATATCAGGTGTCAACGTTGCAAACCACCCCCCTGTGGCATGATCATTTTCGTACAGATCTGGTCTTTGTTGGGGGTTGATATGCATCGGGTGCTTGTCCTCCATGGTCCCCGGTATTGACGAATCCATGTCATAGTGGGTCGTCTGTTGCCCAGTATTTTGTTGAGGCATAACCTGCCGCATTGCTGAAGCATGGTGGTTCGGTGGGTTGCCCATTGGGGTCGGAGAATCCTCGTCATTAAGGTATTTGGCTTTCTTGCGCACTCCGTCTTGACAGCTATCAGTCAGATTTCGCTGAACACATCTGTTGCAAGGTCGCTCGTCCCCTGTGAAAATTTGATCAGCATATTGGGCAAGGCATTGGTGCAACTGCTGGAAGGTGCACATTCGGCGCAAAAAAAAAGACCCTTGCGTTATTTGTTTTGGATGAGGGGTATCGAAGAAGAGATTAAAATTGCCATACCGCATGTGAGGTGGGCACGTTGGCAAGAAAAACAAGCCCTTCGTGCTTTCTTCCTCTTTGCTCGGGGCTCTTTGTTGTTGTCGTTTGGCTTCTGCTGTCCTCCGTCCGCCCCTCCGGCTCCGGCACCGGGGGAGCCATTTGACGCACCACCGGAGGGAGACACCGAGTGGGGAGCAGTCGACAGCATTGCGTTCTGCTGGTGTGTGTTCTCTGTGCAGGAGAACCCGTCTGTTGAAAAGTTGTTTATTGCTCGTGCTGGAGCTCAGTGAGCAAGTCGGACCGAGGTCCACGACAATGTCGATTGGCGGTAAGGGCACGATGCAATGGGGACGGGGGTTGGCTGATGTGGGCTGGGGGGGTGGGAAGGTAACCCAAGAAAAAGATCCTACTTTGGGGGGTTACATGGCTTAGTTTCAGGCGCAGGATGAATAATCGCCGTGAGCCCCCACAATGCCGAGACATACAAGCGGGGCACCACACATTGAGCATGGAGTCCTCACCAATATACATGCGAGGGCCGGTGCACTCAGGCTGTCGCCCCTGGGTTCATGAACAAGGCAGGGTGTCGGGGCACTCACCTAGCAGGATGACAACACCCTCTCCGCAGGGCTTCTCCAAATGTTTTGAACCTGCAAGTTCGAGAACTCGGGGAGTCGACGTCGCACGATCCGATAGATCCGTATATATTACCGCCCGTGGGGAGCAGCTCGAAATTCATACAGACGACCAGATGGCCAGGCTACTTAAGCAGCACTGTGCTGGGAGCCAGGAACCAGGCCGGCATAATATACAGTCTGGCACGGCTGATACTACGCGGTGTCCGTTTATTGGAAGCATAAATTTTATTTTGCTTTTTGCCGTAGTGTAGCCTCAATCCACAATGGTTGTCACCTTTGCCTACCAGTGCAGGGCACGATAAAACAATTTTGGCTGACAGTGTATGTACTCTACATGTACTTTTATGAGTGCAATGCAAGGTTGTTGGTGAAAAGCAAAAGCGAATGCGCAATCATGATGTACATACATACAATGCAGTAGAAGCCAAACGCTGAGATCTAAGTAGCCGCAATTGCAATTGACAAGCTGCGACTGGTTGGCACGCGATCAACCGACAGGTACCAGTACAATTCTTATATAGCCGAAGATAGCTTTAGCGCAGATAACCTAAGAGTCTGGGAACGAGATCACAGTACAATGCGAATTCGATTGCCATGCTAGTAGAGCATCCGTACAGGCATAAATATCAAGGAAGAAGCCAATTGCAGGTGAGGGGCAAATAAAGCTACAGTAAACTTCCCCCCAACACAGGGAAAGCATACTTAATTCCCTGATTAGGAAACGCATATCGTCTGTAGCAAATATAGTGTATGTAGCCAATCGTTTGACGCTTTTCAGAGTCTGGTTGGCATTACCCAGATCTGCGCTGCCAAGACAATTAAATAGTTGGCACTTTTTTACTGACGTGCAGTTCCTCAGGGAATGTTTCCGCTATCGCAGTCTGCCCGACTAGATACAGAATCAGATAAACAGACAAGGGTCCGATCATAGCCTCAGGAAATGGCCGATTCCTTCCATTACAGCAGTATTGCAGTTGCAGATACAGATACAGAGATGTAGAAAACGCAAAACATTCCGGGATTGAAATTTGGCCACTCGAATGGAAGAATGTATCGTACGTAAGCTTCGGAAAATGTATGCGAGTGTTATACGCTTACCTTTTGGAGGGTGAACTGAATAGGAGGGATCAGAATGACCAATTAAAAGGTTACCAATGATACTACCCCATTAGAAACACTCCTTGGTCAAAACGGTCAAAACGGCTCAACCCGTTCAGAACTTTCCAGCAATGACTAGTGAGATTCATGATTTGGATCTGAACTTGTGTAAAGTTAATATTAATTACCATACTTTTATTAAGTGCAGCTATCAATAGCCTTCTCGGTGCTTGGAGTGCGTAATAGAAGAAGGAGATAGTTATCTCTCTGCATCATCACTATTGGGCCAATAATGTACCTAGCCTATATAAGATTACATGTAGGAATTCCAAGCTAGGAGATGAGTTCAATACACTAACACTACATAGTATGAGCTATTGCTCCTCTTGATACTACCGGTATTACAAGGCTTGAAACAGGTGCCCTAGGTACTTACTTAGTGCTCTCTGGATTGACTGCTGGAATGCAGCTGTCCATCCTCATCAACTATACAGGGTGTAGCTACCTGAACCAGATGGCAGTCTCTCACTTGTAACTGACAGGTGGTGTCAGGCAGAGGTCGTGTAAGTACTATGTTTCTGTACGCCGGGAATGAGACATCAAGGGAGACAACAGTGTTTTGCGAGTCCTACTAGGCAACAACGAGAGTGACGTTAACAACTGTGGGGAAGTGGCATTCATATTTTTGATTGCAACCACGAGCACCTAGCAATAGACGGCATACCGCATGTTATGCGTCATATTGTTAAGCTACAGTAGGTACATGGATAACAAGTGGGCCAATAAACTCCATTCTAGGTATGACCCCATTCCCCCAACTCGGACAGCTGCATACCTGAATATCTGATCTATGTTGTTTATAGTTATATTTTTCAGAGATAGAGGAGATTGGATGGAGACCCTTGTCTGCATCTTTTTTGCTCACGGCTGCAGTCTTATTTATCGCGGTACAGTCTGAAGTGTGCACTTGACCTTGACCGCATGGCTGGTGGTCAGGTGTGGAAGGAAGCACCAGAACTGACAAGCAATGACAATTGTTCCCGCAATCCCACGTGCTAAACTTCAAGGGTCTATGCAGGTGGAAAGGGAGATTGCGTCCATGATTATACAAAGCTGTGCACAATGAGGTTAGTGTTCTCAGTATAACCGAACGATTCTGGATCGGCCATTTCACTCTCCAGCCTCGGAATTATTTTCACTGGAATCACGACAAATTAATTTCGAATTTGGGAGTCTCAGTAACATAAATCTGAAACGGCTACTTTCTATTTGACATTCCTTTTTTATAGGCAATACCATACTGTACAACTTGCGCGTGAAGCTGAATAGAAGTACCAGTGTCAAAATTTCGGTTCCCAGTCTTTGGCCAGTGAAGGCGCATTTTGCTAACACCAATCTCAGTAGGGCATTTACTCTGATCACTTACTCTGCTTGCTATGTGGAAAAAAACTTTGGGCATGCAAGAGTAGGTACCTGCCCTGACGCGGCCCGGGCATGTATGACACGGGTCGGTCGTGGTTTTCGACTTGGTTCTGCGTACATGTTATAACACAAATACTTTCTATCACCAGCACACGGGAAGCTTAAACTCTATGCAGGGCAATGGTGGTTGATTATCGCAATTTCCTGTCTTCTGGATCATTTGATGCTCAGACATACACCACTGCTAGTACGACCTGGACGCATTGCTCAGTTCTCCTTTGACTTTGAGCCGTATGAAGAAGTCTAGCATGGGAGTAGATTACTGTTAAGACTATCTGAGACTGGAACTTTGCTATCCCCCGAATCCTGATTGCGTTATACGCACGAAACCGCTGAGAGTGCAGTCTATGGTACTGTTACGGTACATCTACCACTACCCAGTTTCCATCATCATTTCATTCAGCTTTGTTTGCCCCAAGTCTGTGCATATGGATGTAGGAGTTCCAGTATTAAACTGGATGCACAGTACCAAGGTATCTCAGTAAACAGACAATTGCATGCTGCACACATAAGTTTTGATACCAGAACTTCTTGCAATAGATCAACAATTGAGGGTAGCTACTTTGGGCTAAAAGAAGGTTTTAAAGTTCCTGCCGTCCTGTCTTCATCTGTCTACAGAGTGCGGCTTGTTAATTTTCAGAATAACTGCAGCTAGCAATGACTAGTGGTGAAGGGCCAAACATCCTAATACCTACACCCAAGCCCTCTGAAGCCAATTCCCGTTTTTAGGGTCTGTACTCCTGAATGAGCCTCATGGGAGCTCGAGCTAACGTCTAGCAAGACATGGGAGGCGATATCATACCTGGAGGCCCACCCTTACAGTCTCCATAGTTACCTGCAACAGAGCCACAGGGACAGCCCTAGTCTGGTTGCACAACCCCTCGTAGAGGGGACAGCCCTGACGATAGGTGCACCTGAGCTGCATTCAGAACATGTCCATGGTCCCTCTACCGAGGGGCTTGTGCCAACCAGACTAGTCCATGGTATTTCTTACTCTCATCTGAGGTCTAGGAGAATACCATATCAGTACAAATAGACATCTCCTAGAAATAGCTTATGCTGCCTTACTCATGCCACCTGAGCCGCAGTGTTGGTCAATATGAACGGGCTGACGGTTCTAATCTAGTCCAGAGATACCTACGCTTGCCAGGCCAAGGTCCAAGGATGATATTTTTCTTTGCGGTTGGATATCTAGACCTCAGAACACGCGCTTAGTTCTGGAGTGGGGGCTGCACAAAGTAGTATTTCTTTTCTAAGGCACGAGGCTACCCTCCTAATGACATGGACTCGGCAGTCCTACCCTCTCGAGTCAGACACCATGTCACAACACCTGATCAGGCATGTACAAAGAGAACCGAGATTATTCCTCGGAAACTCACGGAATTGTTCCACGCGCGTACTGCGCTCATGGAGCTTCTGACAGGCCAAAATTCAATGGGGTTTTGCGAATTAGGCTCCCGATGACATCCGGAGCAAGAACCGGTGGACTAACGTGGGCAGTCCATACTCATTTCTTCTTTCAGCAGATGCGCTATAAGACTATGAATTGTCGGTGGCGAGCAGTGACAGGTTTCTCTGGCGCCCGTATATCACATATATACATGTACAGAGGGCTAGTTAGCCTGGGGTCACGCCCTGCAATGCACACATACTGCTCAGCTGCAGGTATCCAGGCCTACTTACCTATTTGTTAAACTTGCCCACGATGCCGCCGATCTACCTCACAGGTCACCTAGATATGCCGTGCTATGCACGTTTAAAGTACCTCTCTGGCTGTTTACGGCTTACCCCCCTCATGGTCAGCTCAGCACCTAGTATTGAGGCTGAAGGAGCATGTGAATATCCACATATATATACATGTGGGGCCCTGAGGTGGGCTTCTCAAACAAACCAAGTACTGTAAGTACGTTTACTGTTCAAGGGATATGCGGGAATTTCTGGTTGGATACTTATGCGGGAAACCTAAGGCGGGCGTTAGCCTCACGGGCATTTACATATGCCTTGCCCCGGTCCTCATGGCAAAAGTTGGAATTGCATCACTGGTTAGTTCGTGCTGTGGATAGCCTTGTAGGCAACGTATTGATGTCGACGGCAACTGGAGAGCTCAGGCAACTTACTTTTTTTTCAATGAAGGTTGGGGCTGAAAATGAGTGCAGTGAGACATACGTACATCTACAGTATCTATCAAATACGGCCCCTCAAGTGTGATGGTACAGCATACACATCCAAACGTGCTTCGAAGCAGTTAGTTTGTAGCTATATATGCTGGTCGCACAAACTAATGGTAGCCGTCATATCAGCTTTGGTTGAGACTCGAGGTTTACATTACTAAGTATGTATGACTGAGGATACCCAGATTTTTTTTTTTATTTTTTTTATTAATAGCAGTCTATTAAAACCACGCAATGATACATACTACAGTAGATACTATATACCGTCGAGAAAACGTGACGCCAGTTTTTACTGTAATTAACACGAAGAGTGTGACATTATCCGTAAACTCTCTCTCGGTACAGCAGAGGCATACAGTACTGATCCTGATCCTGATCGTGATAGGTACTCGGATACATACAGTATGTACATGCGCTCTCGACACGACACAAGAAGTAGTCGACAGCCTTTCAGGGCTAGTCTGAGACATACCCGCAACCACATACAGTTAGCGTTGTTTACATGCAGTTAGGATTGCAGTTGTTCCATACAATATGTATTATTCACCCCAGACGGGTCCAGACCTTATAGATCCCCGGGGCGGGGGGGGTCTCGTGTCCAGACCGATTTATTTTTTGTGTGTGTGTGTGTGAGGGGGGGGGGTTTGTAACGGAAATTTCCAGCATAGTAAGTTCAGATCCTCGAGTACGGAGTACCTATACGGTTATTTATCCTCTGTAGTACGGAGTAATAAATACTTCGATATTCTTCAATACAATAGGTAATACCTCTCAAACTTAATCCTAAGCCGCGAATCGGTATATAAATTGATGCAAGGTTTGTAATTTTAGAAATCGCGATATTGTGTTTCTGCTTATATAATATATGACTACTTAAGATTCAAGGCCACTTCGGGGGGGGTCGAATAGCAAGGAATGGGCTTCGCGGCTCAACCAATCAATCAATATCACTTATTCTTGCTCAAGTATTACCCTGAAACCAAGCATCCCAACACCAACCATAAACATAACCAAATACAGTCTAGATCTACACCCTATCCAACTCCTCCATAGCTTTCCTCAGTTGCTCTCTCTTAACCTCCAAGCCCCTTCTTTTCCGCTCCTTTTCTGGCTCTTCTTCAAGCAGTGCTCGGCACTTCGCATGGACTATACATATGTGCTCATACAGTCAGCGCAATTCTTGATATAGAGAAGCCCGGAGACGAGGGATCAGAGTATGAACTGAACTTACTACCCTCTCCACCTTCTTCCCCAAACCCCAGCCCCATCCATAGCTCATCTCTTAACCCAACCTTAACCCCCTTCACCCAGTCCCCCAGAACACTCATGAAAACATTATCGACAAACCTCCTCGTTGCCATCTCATAATATGCCCTAACCCCCGCAACCAACTCAATCTCGTTTGCGTACTTATCATTCCCGGGTAGCTGCGAGTCCTTCTCTTCTTGTTGGAGTTTTTTCTCTTCGAGGGCTCGCTTCTTCGGGGATAGGGTTGGATCGGTGGTTATTTTCCTCCGTTTAAGCTCTCGTTGGTCTTCCCGGTTCCTGGCTCTGAGTTCTAGAAGCTTCTCGTTGTGCTTGCCCTTGGTTGCCTTGAATGCTGCTTCGTTTAGGGTGGCTATTTGGTCCTTCTCGAGTTTGTATATACGATACAGGACATTTTCAACTTGTCGCTCAAAACACCGGTTCAGGAATTCTTCAAGGATGTTGTAAGATTGGGAGTATAGAGGAGTTTTTTGGTACCGTTGGAAACGCTTGACAAAGACGGAGTGAATGACAGATAGTAGCTGCTTCTGGCAGGCGTCAAGAAACTCACGGATTGCAGAATCCCACAATACTAAAGCTCGCTTGGCTAAGTACTCGACCGCCTTGGAGTCCACCTGGTCAGGGATCTGACCGCCTGCATTTGATTCAATTATCTTGTTAATTTGGCTCAGCGTGTAGGTATTAGCACTTGACAAAGCTTCTCCAGTCCAGGGTCGCTTCTTACTTGATCCTGGAGTAGTAGAATCTCTGCCTACTGTACTCTCACGATTGAGGGGCTGTGAAGCAGGCTTTTTTGGTGCTAGTAGTGCCTCGGCTTTATCCCTTTGATCCCAGCACTCACCATCACTGTCATCATCGAGTAGTGAGATTACAAGGCTCGATTCACCCCTTTTGAGACTGGGGGTTTCCTCCCGCACCATAGCCGTTCTCGCATAACTCTCCTCTTCATCAGTCCTAAACCACTGTATCCTCGGCATCAATGAATCCAATGCCTTCCCCAACTCCCGCGCGTTATGCTTCAATCCCATCTGTAACTTATTTTTCTCCAGCCCATTACCACCCTGTATGTACTCGCCCGCCATAAACGAAAACTTCGTTAGCAGGTTCTGTATGAGATAGAAATGGTTATCCAATGCTGGGGGTGGTAGGTTGTAAAGCTCCATCTGGACGTTCTCTGCCTGCATCCTGATCGTTTCCACAATACCTGGTAGCCGGAGGCGTATAGTCTCCCCGAGCTTCTGAGCAAGAAATTCCGTTAAAGCAATTGTGCCGAAGCGGTGAGACATGTCTGATAACTCCCTCGCCCATGGCTCTTTAGAGGAGAAGAATTCGTATTCCGCGCGGCGGGCTTCGGCATGGGAGATCCCCCGGACAAGCTCGTCCTGGCTGGGCTGTTTGGTGACGAAATATCCGTGCTTGAGCTTATGGGCTTTACTACGGAGGATATCGATCCATTGCTGGAATTCACCAGGGCAGACGGTGTCGGGTTTTGTTAGAGCACCTGACCAGGGTTAGGGAGATGTAAATAGTTGGCTGAGGGTAACTAACCCACTGTCCGCTCCTCCCCCATTTCTCGCGCTAGACGAGCAGCGGATTGATTGACAGCGTCGTCTGAAGAATTTGCTGCTAGGTAAGTGAAACCATTACATGGAGGACGGTCTTGGACTGACCTTTCATCGTCATCGCCAGTAAGATCAAACAATCCTCTTCCTTTATGTATTCCTTCACAAGATTTGTCACAAGTTCAATCAGATAGTCTTCACTGTCCTATTCTATGCATCAGAACAGTGCACATGCATGGGCGGAAATGGGTCTGCAAATACATACCGATTCCGTTGTCTGAATTACTCCCGGTAAATCAATAAAAGCCAGATTAGGCAATCCTGGTTCTGTGATCTAATCCGGGGTTAGACCTCATCTACCTCAACCCCACCGAAGTGCGAATGCTTTACCCACTTCTAAGCAAACCACATTCGGACTAAATTTCACCTCAAAATCCTCCACCACTGTATTAGGACCCCCCAGCTCCAGCTTCATTGCAAAATCTTTCCATCGTTTCCCTGGATTCAAAACCGCACTCTGTGCCCTCATTAACGCACCCTCAACTTCCGCTTTTGAAGACAGCTCCAAGAATAGATGTTGTTCAACAGGCTGATCGACCCACGGATTATTCGTCCCTCGGGAGCCACTTGATCCTGGGGAATATTTTTTGTTGAAGCGTAGGGATACTTTACACTGCCATGTTGAGGTTGGGTCTTCAGGCTCGGAGAGGTTGATTTCTAAGGGACACTATACCCTCCAACCATAATAGTTAGCCTGTTAGAGAAACCCCAAACATCTCTAACTGATCATACCCTGGTGCAGGTCCCTGTATATCGTGGAACTTTAATCTATTCACTTTCATCAGTATATCACCCAAAATAACCCGGCTCAAGCTAGGTGATCCTCACCCCAGATATTGCTTCAATAAGACTGGATTTTCCGGCACTTTGGTTCCCTACGACAGCTATCCTGGGCAAGCCTAACCCAAGACCTTCTATCCCCGCAGCCCGTAACTTATTCACTAGCTCCACCATCTCTCTCATCCCCCCACCAAGAGTGTCCAGTCCGGTGGTGCCTGGCGGAGGAGTTGTTTCCTGAGTGGTCGTGCAGGGCCTAATCCCGCCGCCCCCAGATCTAGGGGTAAAATCAATTCCCCGCTCATTCTCTCCATCCTTCTGTAGCCGTAGCGGTTCATTTGTAGTACGCGAGGCTTTGCTCTCCATTTCCTTCTGTTATATAAAGTGCCTTCTTAGCACCTGAAACGAGATTTCGATGAGGTAGTTGACGATGGGGGGTAAGATATGAGAAGTAAAAAGATGTGTGCTGAATCCTGGCTTTTCATCCCACGCCATATGAGCAGGAAAAATAGCGTCATTTGGAAGACATAAGACCTACTCTTGGTGAATGGAAGCTCCGTGAATCAATAGAGCAAACAAACACAAATACTCTGAGATCATGAGCTTCAGAGCAAACAGCGAGGTCTCAAGTCCATTTGCTATGATATGCTTGTAGGCATGTATGCGGATCTCGGGAAGTTAAGAGAAATATAAAAATTGAGGGTATATTTATAAAAATAGCAGTGTGGAATCAGAAGCCTAAAGCGAGCAAACACAAATCCATTCTCTGCATGACATCTCCAAGCTGCACCTATCGTTTTCTCCGCATGTCTGTGCTCGAGGCCAATAGGTATTTCTGCATCAAACCGGAAATCAGAAACCAGAACGTTCCATACCCCCAAACCCAAACCATGTCTGTTGTAGAATACTCTCGTCTCGCCAGTCGAGCAAATACGGCAAGTTGTCAAATGGAACTATATAGGCTCAGTATCGTAAGACTAGTCTGGTTACTGGGAGACAAGGGATATCGATTTAGAATAGAGTCTCGTAGATATAGAGAGACCTACCTACTATTCTCGAATTTGTTTGCACGTGCATAGCATCGGAGTCCTGCGGTAGTGGTAACTAAAAAATAATTATAATACCGATTCGGGGGCTTTACAAATACAACTACCGTAGCCTAGTCAGTAGTGATATTAGTTTATCAAGTATAAATATAGAAGATATATATCCGTACTCATGTCGCCGCTGGGTGAACCCTAGCGTTTCTGGAACTTTGGTCCCCCGTTATCCCATCTGCTTGACCATAACCGCACTATCCTCTTTCTCTCCACTCCCCCATTCACCCTCTTTGACGGCTAACCCCACGTCTACTGGCTTTCTATTGCATAAACCCTCGTACGAGTTATCCCTACAGACCAGGGTGCAGGCCATGATCCTCACAGACAGGACAGTGAGCTTCCTCCACTGCCCCACCCCAGCGGTCCCACCGTTCCCGACGAGCCGCTTCCGCGCAGTCCACCATGTCGGGGCAGTACAAACACCCTCCCGATCACATCCATGAAGTAGCTGGTTCATGTACCTCCTGACCAGGGCCTGGAACTCCATCTTCCTATCCGCATCATAGATTACTCCATATGGCATAGATCCGTGAGTGAGATTGTTGCAGCTACGAAGTCTGCAAAAGCACTTGGTGGAGGCTCTGCATGTGTGAAGAGTGTGGTAGTCGAGACAGACAGCGAGGAAACATTGCGCTGGCTAGCAGTGGGGTCTTGCGCTGACTAGCAGTGGGGTCGAAATCAACTGGTGAGTCCAGACCCCTCGACCTGAAGTTGATGGTCTGGGAACGGTCTTCGCTGTAATTCGACCTGCGAGAGGTTGTCCCAGGCCTCTGCCACCACGGCAGTTGTGGAATTGCTTGGTAGTGGGCGCGCGATCTGGTCATTCAAACGAGCGGAGGTGTCTGTGTGTCTGTGTATGATGCAACTGGAGCACCGCACGGATGTGAGACACAGAAGTAATTGGGGAGCGGGGTGAATCTTTGACCGTTCGTTCGGCGACTGAAGCGCACTTGCGCAGGTACAGTACGGACAGTATACGAGGGGCTGTGCAACCAGGCTATGGAGACGGCAGCAGGTTGCTGGCGTTGGCGGATCAGCGATAAGCGATAGCGCATCAATGCCCACGCGGGGCGTACTACGGTATTGTACATATGTATTCTACGGCAGGTACTAAGATGAGCTGGATAGCACTGGCGAGCAGGTGAGGGACCTGCCTGTCATGTGGGATAATCCACTTGTACAGTTCAGGACCACAAGTACATACTGTATGTATGATACATACTATACATACATACATGTACATACTCTGTAGATTGGTGTTCGCATTCTTCAGGTCTATTTTTTCACGCCCAGTACTGTAAATAGGGCATTGGCCGAGGGAATGTAGATGCACATTAGATATAACACATATAGATAGAGGAGGTACAGAGTAGGCAGGCTACAAAAATAATTGCCAGTGTCCGATCGGCATAGGTACCTAGTAGATATATAGAGTAGGTATACAGGTACTGGTAGGTGCTGTATGTGCTGTATGTAGATCTTGACGCAGAATACCGGGCGGCAGGCAGTCAGTCGGGTGCACTCAAAATAAGTCGGGTGCACTCAACATAACCTGCGATACTTCCATACAACATACTGTACATACCAGTATTTTCATCTTTCGGTCGTCGCAGGTTCCAACCCAGAGTGCAAACTACATACCCTTACTGTAGAGTACCTAGGTACTGTACAAAGGACAGTAACTGGTCCGTCCTGCATATTATCTGTAGAGTACTTTAAAGTAGTGTTTCACATCCCCTACGAGGGGTTGTGCCTGTGTGAAATTAGGCACCATGGTTTGAGATGTAACGTATGTACCCTGCTGTAATGTGCCTACATACCTACCGCAACAAACGTCTGCGGCGAGACTGCCTACACTACAATGCAGGAACCGTTGCAGCCACTTCTCGGCTGCTGAGGTGAACCCTGCCATCCAGGCATCACCCCTCCCCCTCATGGATGTGGAGGCTTCGTTAATTGCATTCATTTGGCCTGGACCCTGGCACCCAACCCGTGAATGCCAATGGCAGATATCGGAAGTGGCCATTTAGCCAGTGCTGTTCAGCTGAAAATAGTGGACTTGACGATCGGACGGTGGCTCGCGCTATACAAGTAATGGATGCACCACTCAAGCACGGCGGCATCCCTGGCAATCGTTTCCAGGGGTCCCCCCTCCGTCCCCCCTCCTTGAAAGAGCCTGCAGATGGATTGGTGTACCGTCTGGTTAGGAACGCCTGGAGATCGCACACCACTGCTTCCCCTGCATCAGGATTGCTGAGCGTTTGATGTGTCCGTCCATCCACAGAAGCCGTGAGTGAAGAAATGGCTCGACTGCAATAATATCCAATGGCCGCGGCATTGTGATAGCAGTGTCCTCAATAGTTTAGACAGCCATCGCACATGGCTTCTTGTTCCCCCTTATTACTCTTCCTCTAGAACCTGTACCTACCCCTCGTTTCTTTTGTTGTCTCTCATCGCCCTTCGCAAGAGCTTGAGGTTCGCGACGCATTGCTGGAAACTCCGGGAGAACTCCAGCGGGGTACCCACCTTCTATCCCTTCCCCACAAACAGGCGCAGGGTCGCGAGAGAGTGAGAGAGTTCGGGAACTCGCACTGCCATTTGCAATTTGCCATAATTGAGGGAGTGGTGTTTAATATTTCCATTCTTATATCAGAGCACCATCTTTCATCTTTTCCCTGGGGGTTACCTATCTATCTTACTACAGGTAGGACCTTAAGCCCGAATCCCCCAACCCAACACCTTCCCCCGACAGTCATTCCAGTAAACGTTCCTCTCGAGGAAGCTTTATTCGACCTTCTCTCCCTCATTCCAAGTATAGGGATCCGACTCAGCGTTCATTGTTGGTTGGCTTTGCGACGGCTGTCTTCATTCCCTCACGCACTCAAATTGGCTGCCTGATATCCTTTGCTTAAGGACAGTTCACGATACCACCTGGTGTGATCATTTGCCTGCCCTCGCTCCATTAGGGTTCAACGTGGATTGCAAAACAGCTTGAAGCTGTTCCTCGCATCAACACTCGTTATACAATTTTCATCCTAATTTCCAATTCTTATTCTCTGAAGCTCCTATCTAGCATTTTGCTGCCAACCTTCATTGCCTACTAGCAGGAGGGTTGTGCTGTTCCCTCCTGCTGTACTTCCTGGAGTTGATCTCGTAGCTGAAATTGTAGGACGACAGAATTGACAGACTAGTTGAGTGAATTTGGCTTGCAATTGCTAGGCTGGGGTAAAGATCGATTTTATACTTAACTTTGAGTTGAGCAAAAACAAATATGGGTCTTTTTGGGTCAAAAAAGAAACAAGAGGAGCTATTGGCGGAACATAAATTTGATTATATTGTAGGTTGGCTTCTTATAGATCTGCCAGGCTAGGCGGTCTCGATGGGTTCGACCAAGGGCACTACTAACATAACTGTTTAGAATCTTGCGGACTTCCACTCCCACAGCTTCTGGGCCGGTTTTGCCTATGTCACAATCTACGTTGGTATTCTCATCTCCCTCTGTGCCTATGCAGCAGACATATATACTGCGGCGAGCCTTCTCATATTCAACAAATGGTCCTCACACCTACAACCTGTTGTTGAGTTTAGCATATCAAAGTGGATTTTTACTGGTTGTATAATTTTGTCATTTGCGCTTCTTGCTGTTGAGTGGGGAATTTCCATCAAGATCCTAAAGGGACATGGTGTGGCGGAGATCTACCTGAACTCAAATGCGCAGAGGTGGTCGTGCGTTTTTGGTGGGAGGGGGCGGAAAGAGGATACTGGGTGGAAGAGGTTCTTGGTTTTTGCGAGACTCACAAAGAGTAAGAGTGGGGTGGACTACGTGGCGCTGTTTACGTTTTTCTCCTTCAAAGGTGTGTAGATCCTCTCATGCGATGACAGTTGTAGTAGAACTCGAGCTATTCTAAACACTGCTATCCTGGCTTTAGGGTGGATTCGGACTATATTTGCAGAAGGCCCAAGACAAGTAATCAATGCTCTTACCCTGTATTCCGTCATGGAAGCCGATATCATTCCACACAACGTCAAAAAGGGCGAAGAGCTTGGTGCTTTGCTCAAATTCTTCGAGAATTTCGCTGCCCTTGGCAGGGAGGACCGAGTACAAGCCTTTGTCCTTGGCTCCATGTTGTTCACGTTGGTTATCTGGGTGTTCGCAATATTGCAACTTTTGATCGGTGGAACTCTGTACATCATATACTTGTGTCATGTGATTGGATCTGAAAGTGGCCTTTACGGATATTGCAAAGTCAGAGTCGATGAAAAGTT
>Ga0307514_10002229_pt1 | contig 20677 bp, 26 predicted proteins | sample 16_EM_MG_FD_203088 | JGI IMG/M metagenome (GOLD analysis project Ga0307514, IMG submission 203088) | Populus trichocarpa ectomycorrhiza microbial communities from riparian zone in the Pacific Northwest, United States - 16_EM | ecosystem: Host-associated > Plants > Roots > Unclassified | place...
GGGAGGGGAGTGGAGTGGTGTGGAGTGGAGTGATGTTTGGGTCGGGGGAGATGGGGGGGAGGTGTGGATATGGTGTTTACAATTATTGGATTAGAGTCATGGAGATAGATGTGGTGTATATGGATAGGAATTCGGGGGAGGTGGGAGGTGGATTGAAGCTGACAATTATCTGTTTTTTTTTTCCCCTCTTTCTAGGACAAAGCACGTAAGTCTTGCCCGCTTCCTCGGAACCTAATTATACATGTGTGGGGAGAGGGAGAGGGAGGGGGAGAGGGGGGGACTATAGCTGACAGTTCGCAGTGCTGGCAAAACTACGTCGACTACTACAAGTGCATAAACGCAAAAGGTGAGGATTTCGCTCCTTGCAAGCAGGTATGTATCCCAACACTCACCCCTCATCACCGCCACCTCCGCTATAGCTTTCACCACCACTACCACCTTACATCTCCCACGCAATATTAACACACCCCCTAGTTCTTCCACGCCTACCGATCCCTCTGCCCCAACGAATGGCTCGGAAGATGGGATACTCAGCGCGGTACGCAACTCCAAACCTCCCCTCCCCCCCCCCCTTTCCAACCGAACTACCTCTAACACCACTCAGAGAACGGCAACTTCCCGCACAAGCTCGACTAGATAACCTTCCACCAATTGGGTACTCGTAGCTGCATAGAATGAATTAGTTGGATTTGATTCCAGTTTCTACCCCCCCGCCGTGCGTTGTGTTTGTATGCTTGGTATGGGAGTAGTTTGCCTAAAGTGTATATTTGTTCAGTAGTATGTTAGCGGGGGGAGAGGAATATACGTAGATACAATATAGCAGACTATGGTCGTGGTGAGTGTGGCTGTACGTATACTGTAGTGCTTGAGATTAGTGGCTATGAAGGTAAAATTTAATGTGTAGTGGAGAGGTATGTAGTAATAGGTCACCAGATCGGGTATGATAGCCAAATGAGACGGATTACAGGATGCTTGAGATAGAGCGAATGTATTTATAGAAACACGCCTGAATTGCTTTTTAATGCGTAGCAAAACCTAGATAGGTACGGTACATGCATATTTTGTTACACTCGGCCCAGAAAAAAAAGCGAACGTCATCTAAATGCAACTATCAGAGGTTATATGCATTAAACAGGAACAGTCCCAAGAATATATAAGGTGGCACGAGCATACATACATGAATAGCAAAAGAGGAAATTGTCCAAGGCAAAGGGAAGGGAATGTACTAGATAAGATGATAAAAATAGAAAGCAACAAGCAAGTTAATAAGCTTCCAAGCCATACCAATACCAATACCAAATCCAGGCCCAGGACTAATCAATACACTAATGCTCCCAGCGTTCCTATCCAATCAGCAGATGAACCAGTGTGGAAGGTCTGCGGCATGGAGTAGTACTCTGTGTAGCTACAACACCTAGCTAGAGTAATAAAACAACAAGACTAATAAATATACGTTATGTTTAATATAGGGAAGGTGAAAATGTAACAGGTGATGAAAAGAAAGTAAACGAGTACAGATCTTCAAGCTTGTGACGTGTACTCTACCTTTCGTGATGCATGAGGCCTGTAGGCCAAAATAGCATGTATGCAACCTAGGAATGAGGGTGCATGAGATAGTTGATAGGAAGAACGCTCCAGGTAAATAAAAACAAAGCAATTGCCGAAAAAGAAAGTAATACGAGTGGTCGTATGGCGATTTTTTCCGATGCATGAAACAGAGAATGTGGTAAGATTGACCTCTCGTTGTGCTTGGCCAGGACTCCACACGTATGAAACGTGCATGAGGAGGGTACAAAGAGGCTGGGCGTGCAGAGGCGTTTATGGATATCTCCGTGGCAATATGTATGAATGAATAGCTTGCATGGTGTTGAACCACCAATCTAGAATGTCCGCAGAGCAGCGAATTCTGATGCATTGGTACCAATACTAGGAGATTTGCCCCAGAATGAACGGGTATAGCTGAGACATTAGTTAGCAACTGTTATTTATTACTCCCTCGCTCTGTCAAACCACCTTCTGCTTCCTTGACGCCTAGCAGGTGCTTGCCCCTTAATCCCTTCCAACTGCACACTCCTCTCAAATAATTCCTATAGCACATGGGGGTTCACCAATCAGCTTCTCAATGTCAGTAATGAAAAATACCTGTGAAGACTCACATCTTCATTTGTGCTTATGGTAGCTTCCAATATCATCTTCTCAACCATGGCATTACCACGAAGATCTCTATATGGGTTCCTCTGACTTTCCACAATAACCATGAGAATATCCCCCATGAGTTGGAACTTATTCCAGTTTATCTTCTGGTTTTCGAGGAAAGTCTTGTTTCCTTCGTCTGTCGTTACTAGATCCCTTCGGTGAAGGGGGATGAAGGGAATCCTCTCAGTGGAAGTATTTTCCAGAGCGAGGCGGTATGAGAAATTACTCCTATGAGAGTTCATTAATAGCTCCAGCCTCATGAACTTTTTCTGTGTCTGATGGTTGACAGCCTCTCTAGTTTGAGTAAGGCGATGGATGCATGTATTGTTGATACCTGCAAGCACCGCTCCAAGAGCGTTATAGTTGTTTTTATGACGAAGAATCTAAAACCCAGTTAGGTCAGCATAATTCAGGATGGGTTGGTACTACGAATTCTCAAATTACCCAGGCGATCTCCATGAATCTCTCTAATGCTCTGGTCCTATGTTTCGCCTTTGGCCGTTCCAGAATTATGTTGCTGACCCAGAATGCAACATGATTGAAATGGCTGATCATGCGGCTAACATGTACCAAGCTCTTACATTTATCCCTCTGTTCAGGTGATGTCGAGACATGGCGTACAAGGTCCCTCGGCCGAATTTGTGAAAATTCGACCCAATCTATTCGTGTTAACTCATTGGCAATATCCTCATCAGGTGTCTCCATAAACTGTGCATATTGCTCCCGAATAACTGGAGTGAAGCCGATCAGGTTTGAGACCTCAGAGGGCCGCCTCTGTACATCATTCGAATATACGCTGAGTGTCTGTCGTTCGGCTGCTCTGCTCTCACTACCACTGGCTTTGGGAGGGTCTTGAAATGCGTTGGCGATAAAAGAAGTGCATCTCCCTGCATCCCCTTCCTTATCACCATCAGCCTTCCCCCACATAGCATCCTCGTCTTCAATAGTATTCAAAAGATGGTGCTGCATCTCCCTAGCCAGGAGAGCAAACGTCCTATTGTTACTAATCGAGTTCAAGAAGGTGGTGAACTTTTGTCGGGTCTTCGGATGAGCAAAGTCTCCAGGGTGATCTTTAACCCATTGGTTAAGTATGACACAGTATCGTAATTGGGTGTTGATGCGTGCCAGACGGATTTTATCAGTGTTAGCCGACTCAAACCTATCTAGGATAGACTTGAGTAGTTCTCCAGGAGGGGCTATCTTTCTATAAAAGCATAGGAATACAGTCACGAAATTCGAATCAGATTTGGACAATTTCTCCTGCAGTAATCTGTTGACTAGCTCATCCCAGGTAAATCCTATGGCACGAGCAGGCTTCTGATCCTCGTCGTCTGCAGCTTCTTGCTCATCATCGTCATCCGGGATAGAACCGCCCCGTGCCAATATTGGTATCTCCTCGGGGTCCTTGGTAGAATCGTCGTCCATGTCGAGAAACGAGTCTCTCGCCTTTCCAACTGGTAAGGAGCTACTGTGCTCCTGCCCTTCAGATGACGGCATAAAAGAAGTAATGTTCACGGCATCAAGCATGGGGGAAGGGGTTGTGACGGTTAGGTTGGGGGCGGAACCGGCGGGTATCGAAAGCTGCGACATCTGTCCACCGCGTGGGAGGCGCCCTTGGCTGGTGTTACCATGTGGTTGGGACACCTGTGGGTAATCCTTTAATAATGTTGCCGAAAATTCTGAGCTCGCACGGCTGTGGCCACTTCGGGCAGTTGAAGGCCTTGGAGATGTTCCCCGGCTATCATTTGCGGTTGTGGAATTCGCACGCCGTCGACCACTTGTATATCTCTTCTCTGAGCGTCCGGTATAAATCCCCGTTAGCAATCGTGCAATTGAGGCTCGCCAGGCTTTTTTAATGATCTTGATTGCTGGGGCAACCATCGAAATGATAGAAAACCTTCTGTATTCGGAGGCAAGTAATTAAAGGAAACGTAAGAGCGGAATTCAATTTTGTGAAACCACCCATATCCGGAAACTTGCGGGATCATTAAACACCAATGGGGAAATATTTCAAGCTCGATATCAACATAAAGATGAAAGCTGCAGTATACTGACAAAGGAAAGTCTCTGCACCCACCATTTCTACGGGCGATGATGATGTTAAGTATCCGGGCAAAGCATATTTTGTGACTTGCAGAGTTGGCTGTAGTCTGCATGGGTTCTACTCCACCAAAAGGTCCCAAGTGTTCTATGGAAGTAGGGTCGATCTGGCGTGTATTGAGTGGCGCATCGCATTTGCTGGCGACCAATAAAAAGGGTAGTGAAGCTTTAGTGAATGCATCTAATATATCCAGTATGAAATCAACGTCAGCAAGTGGTGACGATCAAAAAGATAATAGTAAACTGACCCAGTAACTCTGGAACTCTCTCCACACTGGAAGTACTGGTTACGTCGTACAAAATCAATGCCCCGTCAACGAATGTTAGTCGTTGGTCGTCCGAAAGCTATTGTTGGAATTAATGTCAACCAAAAGTAACGCTGATGGGATTGGTTTAATATCCACCTTTGGCCATAGTAGAGGTTGAGACTCTAAGTCCATTCTTTCAATATCCACCTCCACCAATTTCACATCACACATCAGCTTCTCCACAAGTAAGCTCTTTGATGACATGGAATTCTGCTTGGGAGGTGCTTTCAAATCGTAAACTTTTTGAATGAAGGTGCTCTTTCCCACATCTGCGCTTCCAACCACTGCTATCAAAATTTCTCCCCCATTGCTACCTGATGTCATCTAGACGATGTCAGTGATATCTGTACATTGCCGATTTTTGCTTATTTTGAATTCTACATTAACGAGCACGTACACTGGGGTCTCTTTTCCTCCGGGAACTCCGCCGCGGCGATTGGTCACCCTCTGCCCCCAAAAACCCACCTGTTTCTGGAGATGTACTGAAGGGTATAGTATCCGCCGGGTTGCTGGCCCACGCCATCTGCGGGGCTTTGTCTTGTTGGCTAGAGTGATACTGGTTCATGTGAGAATGGGAGTCGTCGAAATTTGGTGGAGGAACACCCCGCGCTGTGCCTCCAGAGCTCGAGGTTGTAACACTGTAAAAGGATCCTGGTGAAGAATGTTCCAGGAAATCTGGTGAAATTGGTGAGTGAGAAAAGCTACTGTCGTCTGTCACACTGTCGCGGTCACCGTTCACGGAATCCCAATCATCTGAAGAAGGATAATCCAGTAGGCTTGCGCTCCCGACTACAGAATTCACTGGCGTCGGTACAGAATCCGTACGGTGAAGGAGAAGGTTGGGCAAAAATGGCGGAGGTGCTGGTTCCAGCGTTTGGTGTTGTTGGGTCTGGGGTGGTGGTAATGGGGGATGCTGCTGACGTTGAGGCCCACGAGGTGACTTTGGCCGCAGTCGAGCGGGAGTAACAGAGCAAAATGATGCACCAGCACCGGCAGCCGTAGTCATATCGTTAATCCCGTACACTAAGGGGATATTCCACCCAATTCCCCTTATCGAACAAGCAACTGATTATTATTGTTGTACTGCTTGGGGTTCGCTGTCAAGGGTTCTCGGGGCCAGTTCGTTTCAACGCTTAGACGGTTGGGGTAAGGAGCTTCGTGCAATCTGTTCAATTAGTACCGTCTGTGAATGCGACGAGTCTTTGTTGCTTTTGCAGGAAGCGCTGCTTTTCAGGGAGAGCTATCTTGTGTGTAGGTATGTCTCTTTCTCTTTTTCTACCGCTCTGGATCCAAGAGAGATCGTGCTGATCTGGGGGCGGGTACGTGGTGCGTAAGTGTAGTGGTCTGTATTAATGTATTAAGCTAACGATCCGTTCTTTTTCAAATTCACACCACCATCACCACCACCACCCTCCTCCACCACCCACCACCACCACCCACCACCACCACCACCACCACCACCACCACCATTAGCTGTGGCTGCAGCAAGCACCGGCTTTGACATATTTGCCCAGAACTGGGGTAGATACTTGTATTGTGGGGGGTGGGTAAGTAATTTTGCTGCAATTCTGTCCAGCTGGCTAGGACCAGAAAACACTCAGTTATTGGAGGGGGACGCTGCAAGCCGCAGGGAGAAGTCTCCAGCGAAGTGGAACATGGACGCAGCGGGCGTTTCTGAAACTCGACAGCGGGGCGTTACTTACTTAGTGGAGGATGCAATGGGTGTGGAGTAGAGTATAGATGTATGTGTATATTAGCTGCAAGACGAAGAGCAGGTTTCCGCTGCCTCTCAATCTACTCTGTAGCGAAGCGAGAACTAGGTAGAACATTTTACAGCAGCAAGTGGCAAAAATTATTATTACACTGTGGAGGGCCAGGGCCAGAGCCAGAGCCCGGGGTCCTTTTTCTCGCTGCGGTGTCTTTATTTTTCCTGTGGGTAATTTGTGGGGAGACCAGGCCTGCTGGTGCGGAGCTACTTGATATCGGCTCAAACAGAATTTAGAATAGGGTTGGAGTGGTGAGGCCAGGGGGGTCCGGCCGAGGAATGGAGTATATTAAATACGCCCCACAAGTCTCAACACCAGCAGGGTAGGAGAATACGGTGAAGTCCATGCTGGGTACTAGAGAGCGGCACTGTAAGGCATTCTGATATACCGTAAATGTAATTGTTTAAGCCTACTGAGTAGCCAGTGTAGCCAGTGTAGCCGTGTAGCCAGTGTAGCCACTGTAGCCGCTAGACACACTGTAGCCACTGTAGCCACCACATACCTATAGCCACTGTAGGGGTGTGTGCTGCAACCAGCCTACGTGTGTGCCCTAATGTGCCATATTATCCATATCACATCGACATGTCAAGCAAAAGCTGTCGACTACTGCATTTGGTAATAGCATCACGTGACGAGCGTCCCTCAACCCTGCCTGTGACCCCTCTTTCTCATCTCTTAAGCTGCCCCAGATCAGGCACAAAGCTTCCTTCCATTCTCTTGCTTCACGCTTCAATATTTACGCTTCAATACTCTTGTGACTTCTTATTCCTCCATGGGATCTGGATTCGACGTCCAGATTGCATGTTTACAACTACCTAACATAGCGCTGAGACTGATATTAATGTCATATAAAAAACTAGCTATTGGTCATATACGGGATTTATCGATGAGCATGTTGCGGGACTAGTATAGAAGACCTCTTTAATGAATAGTCGATTTTCATTTCCGCTCTTGAGACTTGAGGCGGGATTACCAGTTCCAAATATCAATAGAATGTAGTCCTGTGGAGAGAAGCACCAGTGGCCACTCTGCAGCTAGGTAGTGAGCGTTCCTCTTCGAGGCATGCCTCATGCGCACAAACTCCAGTATGGTCATCAGTGCCAGAAGAGTGTCCTCCAGCATGTACCCCAATGGGCACTGTACACATAGGGGACACCAGGTCATGTATGACAGTGATGTAACAGGTGCCAATGGTTCCGGCATCTTCAGGGTAATCCATGCTTAGGTTAATATAGATCTGGGGCTGATCAATATCCAACTTGGTGATCGACACTACATTCATTAGACAAGTTAAGTCTCGAAACTGAAACTGGATGCCTGAATATAAACGGCGCACTCTTCAGTTAGACTGAGCTCGTAGAGGTGCGGCAGGCCCCACGAGATCCAAGGTTCTGGTGAACATCTGGGGGTCTTGATCTTTTTGCTTTTTTATACGAGATACCTGGGCACTGCTCTCAAAGCCACATAAGCCAGGCAAGCTGTAGCTTCGAGGTCGTATACCTCAACAGTTTGTCCAAGTTTGTATAGAGCTAACTGGTGTTCTTCAGCTCACAGGGACAGGGGCAGGGACAGGGACTAAGTACATGTACATACCCAGGTCAATAATTGACTGGACAAGCGGCGAGTATTACTGGTAAAGCAGCATCACCAACTCGCAACCAGCCTCTGGGATTCGGAATCAAAGATTCTATCCTTTTTTTTTTTCGTGCAACACCTCTCTAGTTCCAAGTATCTAGTCCCCAGTATTCGGATACCGTAACTAGTGTCGGCAGAATGTTAGGTACGACCTGACCCGTGTGAGGCCTGTCTTGCCCCTCCACAAATTTTTTATCAAACTACTCACTCCCTCGACAATCCCCGACTCCGTCCGGTCTTGCTCTCCAGCAGGAGATCGTGTTCCATGTTCCAGAACCCAGAGCAGCTCCTCCAATTCCGGACCCACGGCTTAATTGTTTCGGGACAACAAGGAACGCTCATATTTGACGCTTTCGACTATTTGTCTTTGCTACCCCTGCCTCTCGGATCGAACCGCCACCATGCAAAGCCTTCGAATTCTCTCCGCGCGGGGTATAATATAAGAAGTGCTCTAAATTTGCTGGGCCATGGACTCTCGATAAGATGATATATTGCACTCTGTGACGAAAGAGGAGTAGGTACATATCTAGGCTTGTCATGCACTCCACTTTCACCCCAGGTTTGGTTCAAGATGGAGGTGGTGCAGGATACCTAGATACTGTACATACAGTATATGCATGCACGTTTTATTACTGCCCCAAACAGTCAGACGTCCGTCGGCCTGGGGGGCCTGTTGACTGGATGCTGGCGGTGGATGGTATAGTAAGTAGAGTAGGTAGTTATCCCATGTTTTGTTTCCATGTCTGTCATGTCTGCTGCAACTTTGCTGTAGGTAAGTAATGTATGGACAGTACATAACGTACAAATACTTGTGTATACTGTACCTAGGTACATGGCCGTTGGTATCTCGCCTGCCTCTCGCATCACATGAGTGCCCTCTTCCCATCACCAGTCAACCTCGGCCTGGCAGTCGCCCAATTCGCTGTCTCTGTGTGCTGTATCCGTACAGAGTAGAAAGTTATTACTCACCAGGCGACTGTACCTCTGACCTGTTTGCTTCTGATTCTTCCATGTTTTTTTTTTCTTTCCGGCTTTCTAGAACGTCGTCAACGCCCATGACCTGCACTTAGCAAAAATAACGCCCCAGACTCCCTGCTTGCATCAACCTATACATCCATACAACGGTGTCTACGCCAGCGTATTATTTTCCGATCCTTCACTGTAGAGTGCAATGCCGGGCTCGTCGAGGGTGCCCATCTCCCTACGGGCGTTTACGTCAAAGAACCGCGCCCGAGCTGCGCCGTATTTGGTGTTGAATTTGGACCTGTGAGACTCGTTCATGATCACCTCCTTCCACCTCTATATACAGCCTCTGGGCTTGCAACTAATAAACCCCCAGTGTCAAGAACATCCTATTCATCTGGTTCTTCCTCAAATACCTCCGCCGCGGAATACGTCAGATTCGAGGACGAGGTATCTTGGGCACCTGTTCAGATGGATACCGAGCATTCCAACGATGGAGCTATGGGTGGATTCTCTCTCTCCCGTGGTACAAGTCAAAAATCAAGTTGGAGTTGGAGCAGACAATGAAAAAGCTTGAGGATAAGCTTGTACCGAAAGGACCTGGTATAACAAGATACCTGGCTCTACCAAAAAGTGGGTGGACGGATGAGCAAGTCAAGGCTGAACTTCAAAAGTCCGTAGCCCTCCATAAACCCAGTCAACTGGTGTGGTATGAAAGCTCAATTGACCTCTCCTCTTCTCGCCATCTAGACTGTCTGAAATGCAACATGCCGAGTGGGAGAAGGGAAGAGTTTCCGGAGCGGTCTATCATGGCGGGAATGAGCTTCTTGACCTACAATCAGAAGCATATAGGATGTTCTCCGTCAGTAACCCCCTCCACCCACGCGCCTTCCCTGGCGTACGAAAGATGGAAGCAGAAATCGTCGCAATGGTGCTGGATATGTACCATGCGCCATCCTCCGCAGGAGGAACTACTACAAGTGGAGGGACGGAATCTATTTTGATGGCATGTCTTGCTGCTAGGAACAAGGCATACCATGAGCGGGGTGTTACCGAGCCGGAGATGTATACCCCCAACCCCCTCCCGAGTTGACCTAGAACGTAGTAGTAGTTGACTTGATGAACCCAGGGTCGTCCCCATCACAATCCACGCCGCATTCGACAAAGCCGGCTCCTACTTCGGCATCAAAGTCCATCACATCGCCATCGACCCGCTCACCCTCAAAGTTGACACCAAAGCCCTTGACCGCATGATCAACTACAACACCATCCTCATCGCGGGGTCCGCACCAAACTTCCCCCACGGGATTATAGACGACATCGTGGGCCTCTCCCGGATCGCCCTGAAACGTCGTGTCCCACTGCACGTCGATGCATGCCTAGGCTCGTTCATAATCCCGTTTTTGGAGAAAGCTGGATTCCCGACTGAGCCCTTCGATTTTAGACTTAGGGGCGTTACGAGTATCTCCTGCGACACGCATAAATACGGCTTTGCCCCCAAAGGCAACTCTGTGATCATGTATCGCACAAGGGAGTTCCGACAATATCAGTACTTCGTCACAGCCACCTGGCCGGGCGGGGTGTATGCCTCCCCCAGCATAGCCGGTTCCCGGCCCGGCTCCCTCATCGCGGGCACATGGGCTTCCCTAATGCGGCAGGGTGAGAATGGATACATCACCTCCTGCGCATCCATTATCAACACCCGGCAATCTATCGAGTCTGCAATTCGCGAAACCCTCTCCCCAGACCTCTACGTTCTCGGTGAGCCTAAAGTCAGTGTGGTGGCGTTTGCAAGTAGGAACCTGAATGTGTATGAGGTGGCGGATGTGATGTCGGAGATGGGATGGCATTTGAGTGCGCTTCAGGACCCACCTGCGGTGCATATTGCGTGTACAAGACTCACGGGGGAGGCAGTGGAGGCGCTTGTGGGAGATTTGAGGGAGGCGGTTAAGGTTGTGAAGTTGAAGGGGGAAGGGGAGAAGGTGGGTGGGAAAGGGAAGGGGAGGGATGCGAAGAAGGGGGATACTGCGGCGCTGTATGGGGTCGCGGGGAGTCTGCCAAATAAGAGTGTTGTAGAGGGTATTGCACTGGGTTTTATTGATACGTTGTATAAGGCGTAGTTGGGGTGGTGGTGTACAATTTTCCTGTGAGGGAAGTGGGGCGTGGTGGACAGATTGTTTTATTATCATATTGGTAACCCACTCAACCTGTATCTGAATATCTCATCATTCTTTTTTTCCACACATTTCTCTCACTGCGGTTGCATGAATAAATGTTGGTAGCTAGTTGACCGTCAACAGTTGATAGTTGCCATAGGTGCGTGGAAATAGTTTTGGCTCTCTAATGCTGTATGCATTAGGAGTCGATATGACAGGTATGGTTCTGTGCATTCAGTGTAACCGCCATCCTCGGGCGGAATATTGGTGGTTTTTATATATACATCATGTACATACGAGTAGGTTGAGGAGTTATGTGTTTCAGGATGAAAATTGTAGGATATCACATGTATGTAGAACGCACACTCGCTAGCTAACAGGTATGCAGAAAGAAAAACAAAAACCAAAAACCAAAGAACACCGGACCCCTCCCTATGCACAGGACGCAAATCCGCGCCTCTCAAGTGCAAAGCAAAGCCAAAGCACCATAGAAGCAAAACAAAACAGAACACCAACCCTTCCAAAAACATTAAAGAAACCCTGCCTCACTTCTTCCCTGCCCCACCCTCACGCCACCACCCTCTCCACCACCCTCTCCACCACCGTCCCTCTACATTCGCCCTCGCCACAACCCCTCCTACATTCTCCCTCCTCCCTACAACACTGTTCCAAACTCGCCATTGCCCTCCTCACCCCCGCCACCTCCCTCCTTACCTCCCTCCTTACCTCCTCCCATTCTTCTTCACCCTCACCAATCTCCCGCTCCACAACCCTCTCCATCTCACTCACCGCCCTGGCACTAGGCACCCTAGCCAAAAACGGCGGAAAAGAATATAAGGCTAAAAGTAGAATGGTAGTTAATGCATGATTAGTCGGCGTTGTGGTAGTGGAGGTAGGCGGGATCTTGTGGTATAAAGATTCCATATTCATGCTCAGGCGAGTTAAGAAGGACGTTAGGGCGGCAGAGTAAGCCTGTGAACTCGGGAGAGTCAAGTTCGGATCATACGCCGCCGCGGCCGTTGTCGCCGTCACTACCTTATCCACATCCTTTGCAGCACCATTTTCTACCATCTTAGGCGATCTCAACACCTCTCTCCTCGTTCCCACCGCCTCCCCATACTTGGAAATATACTTCCCTACTGCTTTCGTTACCTCCTCAATCCCTGCCTCCTCCCCCACCTGCCCCACCTGCCCCACAAGCCCCTCCCACCACCCAGGCCATGTCGCCTTTGTAAATCCCAGTTTTAGGAGGACTCTTTCCTCGTTCTCATTTCCATCTTTGCCTCTAGGCTTTACTACCAGCCGTCGGAGGAGTGAGTACCCCCTCGGTTGCTTCGTCATTGGATCCACCGGCTTCAATGATTCATAGAGTGTCTCAAGCGAGACCCAGTACGAGGGGTATTTAAACCTTGCCACATCCAGAATAAGTACATACCCTCCTGCATTGCCATATGATGAGTACCCTCCTACAGGCGAGAAGTGTCCTGACCCTGTCTGTCCCAGAGCAGCACGGGAGTATGAGACGGCTATAATCTGGCTAGGGCTATTCGTCGAGGCAATTACATCTTTCTTGAATTCCTCCAAAGAGCTGTGCTCCGCCGGCGTATTAGCAACTGAGCGGAAGAGGGGGAGATGGGGGAGATGGGGGAGAGAGGGGGGGAAACAAACATTCTATCTGCATACTTCGTATTCGCCTCCAACCCATTACACCTCGCCAAGCACGTAAACTCCGCCAATGTAATTCCGTTTGTGCGGACATAGTCCAGCGGTCTACAGCAGTCGAGCATATCCTGGGTAAACCATCTCCAAGGCTTCCTCCATGTCTTTGCTGGGTCGATCTTCAGGGCATTGAGGATCATGCAGAGAGTGCCGATGCCGCAATCTAGTGCTCCACAAACCTACTTAGTTACACACATCGGGTGCTAGGGCGGAGCATGGGGAATGTACATGCGGGCTCCTCCTGTGTAAGAAACTGCTGACTCAATGGAAAAAACGTCTCCAACCCTCCCTCGTCAAGTGCTTGCTTGAAGATCTTTTTGCCCTCGACGGAGTCGTAGGGGATGAGGGATGCGGAGGAGGGGAGCTCGCGCATATAGAATGAACCGTCCATTCTTCGCTGTAATCCGGTCTGTGATAGTTCTAACTTATGTGGTGGGGATGCTATCGCAGGTACAGGTGGTGCGGGTGGTGCAGGTGCAGGTGGAGGGGCTTTAGGTAGTGGATATGAAGTAAACGGAAGCCCTGCTGCTGCTGCAGCACTCGGGCTCAACTTTGATTCCCGGAGTACTTCTGTCGTTATATGCCGTATCCGTCCTCGAGGTCGTTGACCAGTGACAAGCCTGGGGATGGTGAGTGTTTTAAGTAGTGTCTTCAATCCAGCAAAATCAAGCCTCTGGATCAGTGTCATTAATACATCTAATTACCAATTGCCTGGAGTAGGTGAAGGTAGAAAGGTCTGCTGATATTGTTTGTGTACGTAGTTTGTGGTATTTCTTGGGAGGCTCGACGGACTCACCTGGTGCATATCAGGAAGAATCTGATAAAACCACCGCCAAGGCTTTATCTGGGTCCCTTCCCAACGGCTGACAACTGTTTTATTCCACCATGCACAATGTCCGACGCCGCGAGGCTCAAGTGCACGATCCACGTTGGTACAGACGCATCTCCCCCCTCCAAGCGGCCATCCATCACTTCCACTTCCGCCACTTCCCCATTCCTTGCAGGCCCTTCTACATCCCATCATGATAGCCCAGCTAACATTCCCGCCTAGGCGGTCTCGACCCAACAATCACCCTTCCCACACTGACACAAGCATTCCTCCCCTTCGGTGAAATCGCCTCCATCCAACTCCCCACCACTACCACCACCACCAACCCCCCCACTCACTCTTCCGACCCCCTCACCTCCAACCCTGATACCTCCCCCAACACAACCCACCGTGGCTTCGCTCTAATCGAATACACCACCCCCCCTGACGCGCTCTCTGCTATCGACAACATGGACCAATCCGTGCTCCTCTCGCGTGTGCTCAAAGTCAGTGCCGCCAAGCCCGGGAAGGAAAAAGGCGAAGGCCTCGGAAGTAAAGTCGCAGTCTGGGAGCAAGAGGGCTGGCTGGCAAAGTATGAAGTTAGTGAAGAGGATAAGGTTGCAGCGAGGATGGCGCAGGAGGAGGTTAGTAAGAGGAAAGAGGAGGATTTGATGGTGGGGTTGGAGGAAGGAGGGATAGCAGGACCGGAGAGGCCGGCGTAGGGTGGTGTGGGAGGTGGGGTGATGGGTGAAGTGAGGGTTTCTGGGGTGTGGTTGTGTTGTTGCATACAAGAGTCGTACTATCATACTCGGCGTTTTCGGCGAATCATTTGATCAAGTCGTATTCAACATATAACGACCATCAAATTACAATTGCAAGCATCAAGACCAAGTATTTTGTCCAAGAATTACCTATATATGGCCATCATACCCAATGCCCACGAAAGTCATCAATCACAAAGTACAATACAGCAATCAGCGCTCTTTCTCTCTCCTCTTGCCACAGATATAGCCCTCAACCCCTTCACTCCCCAAACATATGAAGGTCGAGTAACTTCTCCAGTCTCTAAAATCACCTAATGATCCTTCGGTGGTCCCTGGCGGGAAAGACGTAATTGCTTGTCCTACAACACCAAACCACATCACATCACATCAGCATACATCCCCACCCATTCACCCCTATTAGATAGAGCAAAGCGGGGGGGCATACAACTACGAACTTCCTCCCAATAGAGTAAATCCCCGCTGAGACACCGACACTATATGTGTATCTACCATCAGTATCACCTAGCCATTCATCATGAGGGGAAGCTTACGCAAGGACAATCCCCAAAGGAATCAATTCCGCAGGGATATTCTTTAGCAACCTCAACTTCTGGGAGATTGGGTAGGCTATATAATAGAACAATGAATCGTGTCAGCCAACTGAACTGGCAAGGCCAAATTGCGATACGCAGCACAGCGGCAGGGATGACACAAATACCTCGCTGTCTCTCGTTCTAGAATAGTTGACAAAAACCAAATCATCAGCATCACAATCCCTTCTCATCCTCCTCCGGCCATACCAATCTTAAACCCCGCATCCCGCACCTCGCACCTCGCACACCCATCCATTCATCCATCCATCGCACCACCCTGTTGAGAAGAGAGCAGAGGCCAAACCTACTGATGGGTGCATTGTGGCAATGGAACTTGAAAATCGGCGCTCGCAAGTTTGGTGTTGTTGGTTCCAATACAATGACGAGTTCTGCTGTGTCGGTTTAGGTTAACAGCAGTTGAACCATCACCACGTGACTCTAAACCAAGCAGTCATTGTGCCAAGCTTCATAGTTCTTCAGTCTTGTTTCAATCAGATATGATGTAAATACATCCGAAGAATTTGAGTTCGCCCGTTATTTCCAAGTCATCAATCTAAAACGAGAGTGTAAGTGTAGAGTGGACAGTATATAGATATAGCAAACATAAAAGCAAAGTAGTAGCAAATATATCAAAAAAAAACCAAGTGGACCCTATCCAGGCTGAAAAAGGGCCTATTAATAAATCCAACATAAGGGGAAAAAAAACCAAAGCGAGGGTAGTCTTCCAATATCACAAAAAAAAACAAGCTAAAGGGGAAAAAAATAAAATATAGCGGCGCTCAAACTCAAGTCAGTCCGCCAAACGTAAACTTGCAAAATCGCTAAAGAGAGGCAGAGAAGGAAAAAGGGAATGTGCTCTAACATCGAGAAAGAAAAAGGAATAAGCGGCTGATTTAGACACCGAGAGATAAACAATGACCGTTGTATCTTCTTTCATACCCCTCTCATCACCAAAGCAATAGTTCATAAGAAAAAGCATCAGGACTTTGAAAGGGGGTTGAAATTGAAAAAAAAAAGCAAAAGAAATATTCATGACCACTACTTAACCTAATCACAACCTGTCGTATGACTGAGAGCCATCACTCATACTCTGTCTGTTCCACCCTCTGTTTATATCCCACGTATAAGGTAAAACATGTATCCAGTAAACATTCTGGCAAATTGAAATATGAAAGCCCTTTTTCTGTAATCCAACGGGAAAGCAATAGAATAAAATGAAGCTGCACCGCCGCCTGTTCAAATCGCCCAACCTCCTGTTTATGAGAGAAACGCCAGATGATCAATTCTATCTTCTGTCCCTATATAGCCCTGAGAGACTAGCGGATAGAATAGCGCCAGATGAAATGACCACAGAAATCAAAAGTGAGATAGCAAAAGGGAGATGTAAAAGCGGAAAAAAGGAAAACAGGATAGTGAGATAATATCGAATAAACTGCGCGTTTTCTAAAAGTTTAATGTGATTGCAGGGAAAGACTCTGAAATGCTGCCCAGTCAGGTCCAGTGACGGACAGATTTCCAGGGTTATTTCCCAAAGCAGCTGCAGAGCTTGTGTTAGCCAAGGACCCTTGATGAGAGCCAGAGCCTACTCCGTTCATATATTGTGTTGGGTATCCATTATGTTGCTGCTGTGCCAGGTGGCCAAAATCACCTTGTGACCCAATCGCTCCTCGAGAGGCAAAATTCGATCCATGAGGGTGGCCTTGTGGCTGTGGCAGAGTGGATTGGTATGGTCTCATAAGTCCATTGGGTGAAATTTGTGAATATGGAGCGACACCCGCGAGCTGAGTGTGAAATTGTTGAGACTGGTCATTCAAACTGTCACCACTCGCTCCAGGGCCAGAGGTGGGATGGGCGAAGGAAGCTGGGTTCATAGCAGACATCCAGATGCGAGTCTTGTAAACCTTGAAAAGATCGGTGACCAAGGAATTGAAGTTAATATAGGAGTCGGCAAAGTAATAAAAGGTGAGCTTTTTCCAGTCCCTGTGATTCTAGGTCAGCACAATCAAAGGCCTAAGGGGACGACAATTGTATACATTTGGAACTCTGCGTCGAGAATTTCCATAGGCAGCCGGTGCTCCAATACTTTTTGTTGGCAAACTCTCTTAGCTTTTGCCTCATTGGCCTCCTTGTCACGCAGGGTTTGAATCTCATGGCCTTGGGCAAGGCGCTTGATCATCTTAGGCTTCAACTCCATAGAAGCTGCCCCATCTTGCCCCATTTGCATTTGGCCATGTTGGTTGCTGCCGGGCCCATTTGCGAACTGATTCGGCGCTGCAGGGCCAGGAACATTTACTGCCGCATTTGCTGCAGCGGCTACCCTCCTTGTTGCAAACATCATAAGCCACTGAAGATGCTCCTTTGCGTAATACTCCTTATAGTCCCGAGCTTGTTGCCAAGTGATATTCTCATGAATGACAGTGCCCAAATCAGTACCACGGTCTGCTTCAACAATCACCAAATCTCCCTTGTGAACACGCAGACCCGTTCCCTCTTGAACATAAAAAACATCTGCCCTACAAGCTTTGAAGCTAACGAGGTATAAGAGGTGGTTGCTTCGCTGCTGTGATGCCGTATGCGAGTGGACTCCTAATAGCCCTCGGTGTGGGCCAGTTGGAGGTGGTGACGGCTGCTGTGAGATTCTAGTGGCTGGGTATGGTTGCAAGTGATGTTGAATGGGTGGAGTGCTCGGAGATGGCCCCACTGCCGGAGCCTGAGGCGCGAGCAGACTTTGGCGCACTTCAAAGTACCTATCTATAAGCTCATTAGCGAGGGAAGCATTGGCGATGTCCAAACACGTTACCTCGATTGCCAAGTCCGTTATTGAGATTGAGATCATTGTCATGAGTCCCAGCAAAGTCGTAGTCACCAGTGCCATCATTGGCGGCGAATGCGGCGAATGAATGCCTTCTACTCTGAGGACCAGCTTCGCCCAAGCCCCCAAAAGTCCCCACGGATTGCCAGTGCTGGCGGCGAAGATTATCCACCCTTTGGCCCTCCGCAGAGGAATGCATCATACTCATGCTTCTTCCGTTTATTCTGCGCTGCCCCATGTCAAAGTCGTCCTCATCTTCAATGAGCGCAGACTCCTCTTCGACAGCCATAACACGATCAGTCTCCCTATTGTTAAAAAAGCTGCCATTACTAGTAGTGAGGCTGACAGCGGGAACAGTGGTGGTTGAGGCCGATCTTACTCGATATCGAGAGGTATCATAACCAAGGCTCATAAATCTCTGCCGTCCTTGCATCTGTGAAGTATACTCACCACTCTGCTGGAAACTTCCCTCCCTCGCTGCATATTCATCGTCTTCTGTCTCGAAAACGCTGCGCAGCGGGCTCGATTGTCCTGCATAGTGCTCTTCTGAGAGCAAACTAGGCCTTGATGGTCGATGCTGAAGGCCACGTGAACCAAGCATAGTTGGGGGAGACAGCCTAGCCTTCGTATGATCCTCAAGTTCCCGTTGACCAACGGAAAATGACATTGAGCGATAATTACGCAACTGAGGCTGGAGTGGGATGGGGATAGGAAACTCTGGTGCGTTTGTCGAAATTGACGTGGGGCTAGGCAGAGCCTCGCTCCCAACAAAAAGCGGACTGGGGGCAGATGGGCCCGATATGGACGCTGAACGAACATTTATGGGTTTTGGAGGACTTTTTCGAGAGTCCGTGTTCCAGATTGACCCTCCCCAGTTCAGATTGAAAGGCTGAGTAGACCCATTGGAGGCAGATATTGCGGCAGCCCAGGCAGTTGTATCACCAGCTGGTGTTGCTGGGTGGGAAGTCGTAGGAGAGAGTGGACCTCCACCAAGAACCGAGTAAGTCCTGGAGCGGTTCTGAAACTCTGCTGCATAGGAAGGGCGTCGGGATGAAAGATTGCTCAATCCTGTGACTTGTGGGAAATAAGATGAATCTTGATGGCCATTTTCATCATCTGAGGACACCAAAGCCTCCGAGTCAGGGGAGCGCCGGACCCTTGTCTCGTCCAAGATTCTTGGTGATGGTTTCTTACCCATACCTAGCTCATAAGAGGAAGAGATCGATGCTTGGGACCCGGCATTCAACATCGATGTTGATGCCTGGTCAAACGAGTTCCGTGGAGACTCGACTGAGCTGATTTCGCTCAGTCGAGGGGTATTGGACAAAGGCACCTCGGCCATATTGTTAAGTGTGTAGATGGGGACTGGGTATAGGACTCGTAAAGGGCTGTGGTGGTAGAAGTGGGCTCGCTATGAGCAATTCACCTATCACCTACGGTTGTGGTGGGTGTTGAGGATTGAAGGAGTTCAGACCTGGGGAGAGGAAGGGGAGGGGAGGTGTTTGTTGTCTGAATAGGGCTTCTGGTACTGATAGGGAACGTGCGCGTGAGCCAGGCAAGTCTCCGTTTACACTGATTACAATGATGATGTCTTCGAGTTGCTTTCCAGTTGTGTTGCGCATGCAATTCGGTTGTCACCGGAGACGTATGTCGCCCGCACTCCCAAAAAAAAGTACCACCAATTCAAGGCGGGACAATTGCTAAGTATTTTATCAAGTAAATCCAATCCCTGTATAAATTTGATGACGAAGGCGATATACCTATATGATGTATATGATGTGCCTACTTGTTAGTGATTATATTACCCGCCTGGAGCACAATGAAGCTTACCGAGTCCAAAATGCAGGAGCCTTGAACGCGTGCTATGCTCAACGGCGGGAACTCTTTCTGTGGGAATATACAACGCTCGTTAGCTGCTTGATATGAGTATTTGGAGAAGCGAGTCCAACTGGCAGCGCCAAAATGAATTGACGTCTGGGGAGATCGACTGCATCGTGGCACCTGTGGCCAGAGTGCTTCCGTATGAACGAATAGGGGATTGGGCAACCAAGGAAGCGCACATACCAATGATGGAAGGTCTTTCTGGGTAGCGGCGTAAAGTACCAACGAAGCGAATTAAGACCGCACCGTCTGCGATTACCTGGAGCGCCAGCTGTATAGGTCAAAGGCGACAGGTGGGAAGGGAAACCAAGGTCGTAAAGTGAAATATGTAGCTCGGCGCTCAAGAGCGGCTTTCTCATTGATTGAGAGAAGATGCCTGCCGTTAGCCCCAAGATCAGTCAGAGCTAGAATAATTCTGGCCGCATGGATTGGGAGCTAGCGAGCTATGCACAGGGTAGAGCTCTTGAAGAGCTTTTTGGAAGAGCACGATGCTGGGGATGGGCGTACAAGTTTGACCGGCACAGCCGAACGCCCACATGCAATTGAAGGGGCAATTGAAGGGGCAATCTGGAAGGTTCATACTCACCGACACACGTAAGTCAGCCACACGAGGCAGGAACTGGGTATATTGAAGCTCGGATAGGAGAGCTACTCGAGCTGCAGCGACTGGCGATTGAGCGATACCCGGCCTAGTTCAAAGCTGGTGATCCGTTGTGGGAGCAGCGGGTGCGATGAGAGCTTGATGAAGCAAGAAAGCTACTGTAAATGGGGGTCTGTCGAGAGCAAGTAAGAAGCAACACAAGCGATCCAAAAACCACAGCCAGTCGCAGAGACTGGGGATAGAGGAAGGGGGAGAGGCCTGAGGCGCTGGCGTTTCTAATCTATTTGACAGACGCTGAGGGAAGCTGGTGTGGGTGAAGCAATAGAAGCAAGCACAAGAACTCGGGGTCTGTCGATCAGACACACTTCCGTCATG
>Ga0307514_10002230_pt1 | contig 20671 bp, 22 predicted proteins | sample 16_EM_MG_FD_203088 | JGI IMG/M metagenome (GOLD analysis project Ga0307514, IMG submission 203088) | Populus trichocarpa ectomycorrhiza microbial communities from riparian zone in the Pacific Northwest, United States - 16_EM | ecosystem: Host-associated > Plants > Roots > Unclassified | place...
GAAGGTAGTCGCCGAAACCGCGCTGGCAAGTTGGCCGAGTCTGCACAATTGGCTCTCGAAGATGAGGAATTCGAGGATATGATTCCCATCTACGCTGCAGCTGCGATCTCCGACGATCACGAGGATGGCATCGACGATCCAAAGTCTTACAAAGCAGCAACCGAGTCTCCACTCGCCGACAAATGGGATACGGCGATGAAAGAAGAGTTAGATGCAATTGGTCAGCATCAAGTCTTTGGAGATTTCGTGGAGCTTCCGGAAGGGAGAAAAGCTTTGCCAAGTCACTGGGTATACAAGATCAAGCGCGATGGAGCAGGCAATGTGCAGCGGTTCAAGGCCAGGCTAGTCTGTGGAGGAAATCACCAAATCGAAGGCATCGACTACCAGGCTACGTATGCACCGACTGCTCGCTTGGGCCACGTTAGGCTGGCACTCGCCATCGCCGCCAAGTACGATCTCGAGATCCATCAAATGGACGTATGCACGGCTTTCTTGGGAGTTGACTTGGAGGAAGAGATCTATATGCACCCGCCGCAGGGATATTTTCGTTTGGTCCAAACAGGGAGATTAACAAAGACTTCGCGGAAGATGGTACTCCGCTTGAGAAAGTCTCTTTATGGCCTGAAGCAGTCTTCGCACGTTTGGTATGGCACTTTTAAGGACTTCGTGATCTCGATTGGATTCGTGGCATCACGTGTCGACGGAGGACTGTTCGTGCTCCATGACAAGGAAGATCACGGAATAGTCGTTGCCGCAGTCGTTCTGTACGTCGATGATCTCCTTATCATTGCTAACGAGGGCTTGATTGGGCAGATCAAGGACCAGATGAAGAAGAGGTTCCGGATGCATGATCTCGGGAGTGTCTCCTTCTATCTCGGCATGAACATCGAACGCAATCGGGAGCATCACACGATCGACATCCATCAGCACAGCTACATTCGGACGATCTTGGCGAAGTTCAGAATGGACGAGTCCAGGCCAGTTGCCACGCCGATGGCAATGAAGCTTCACAAGAGGAAGCCCGACGAAGAAGCCTGCGATCCGACCATATACCAATCGATGATCGGAAGCCTTATGTACGCGATGACCGCCACTCGGCCCGATATCGCATATGCCATCGGAGTCCTCAGCCGGTACAATCACGACCCGAGCAATGAGCATATGATAGCTCTCAAACGCGTGTTTCGGTACCTCAACGGCACGAAGGACTGGCGTCTGCGTTTCGGAGGAGAAGGCGCACTTGGATGTTATGTCGATTCGGACTATGCTGGATGCCCGGATGACTATAAATCGACAAGTGGACTGGTCATCACCTTCGGAGGAGCGGTCGACTGGAGATCGAGAAAGCAGAAGTCGACTGCCCAGTCCACGACCGATGCCGAATACTATGCCTTCGGAGTTGGCTGCATGAGACTCACACAGATCTCGCATCTCTTGAACGAGCTCGGCATCCCGACTATCCCTCACGTGTTCTCCGATTCACAGTCACTGATCGCGAGTATCAAGAACGGAATCTACCGCGGAACTGCAGTTGCACACATTGCTACCAAGTACTATCTTGCTGCAGATATGGCTAGAGATGGAGAGATCGACTTGAGCTACGTACCGACTGCTGAGATGCTCGCCGACTGCTTCACCAAGCCACTGCCGAAGCCCGCCTTCTTGAAGCAGTGTGCAGCGATGGGAATGATCGGAATTGGACTCGGAAATGGACTCGGGAATGGTCACGGAAATGGTATTGGAAATGGAAAAGGCATCAGGAATGCCGGCGGAAAGTAAATTGATTGGACACGTTTGTTTCGAGGAGATCCACAATGTTTCATTGGCTCCTCTTTTCCTTTGTTTACTGTTTTGTTTGAAACGGACGTGATAGCCGTCCTGGAGGAGTGTTGAGCTGATTGGAAGTACGGATATCACTATGCCAAGGACTATGATGTAACTTGCCTCTTTTGTAGTTAGCACCATTAGTCATCGGTCGACCTTATGTCGATGCGACATGTCTCGTTACACGATACAATAGACACACCTTCGCATACGCCTGCACACACTCGACTACTCGAGCGCACGCCACCGTACAACATGTGCTGCCGCAGCCAGTGATGAACTCTATCTTTCACTGCTCTTCGTCTCACTGTCTCTTTCCGAGATTTCGTAGATCGATGCAATTTGTGTGGTTCCTCACAGCCGGGCTACCCGGTTATTTCCTCTCACCCTCTTCCTACGCTCCTGAAGCCAGGACAGCTGTTTTACACTACTTCCCTTGGGATGCCATGAAAGGTACGGAGCGAGAGTTCACCACGCCTTTGCTGCAATCATCCACATAGTTCTTGTATCCCACGAGGATACAACAAATCTTGATATTGTGAATTCTTGATATTGTGCTGGGATGCAACCCCATCATCTGTTACCAGCTCCACGTTAACTATGTCCGTTCCTATTCTCATTAACCTTTTCTGCATTCTACATAGTAGCATGCTTGGCGGAGTGGAGATGGGTACGGCTCCCGGAATAGCTGGATCAGAGGATTCGTGACAATAGACCCAAGCCCGTTGGACCAGTGTCTCCCTTCGAGTCTCTGCGAACCGGTAGCAGTCATTCAAGCACCATTACTGTGTCACTCTGCTGCCGCAACAACCTCTGCTGCTTCTGCTCGCGCGTTCAGCATCCTGGCGTTAATCTCACATTTGGTGATGCCTTCCAGTCATGGTCCCAGCAACCCTTGACATGCTCTAAGTCATATGGCGAATGCCTCGACCATGTCCTCACTAGCTGAGAGATGATTGAATGTGGTAGCACCTAGTAGTTGTGTATCTGGAGAAGTCTCAGCAGTCTGGTTATCTCACCGCGTTCCGGCAGAGGACTTGACCAATCTGCTTCTGGAATCTTTGCCCGTTGCGGTCCATTGGGCGCTCGCAGGGCAGTCAATTGACTGTTACTGCATTCGATTTCCGGGTTTCTTGCCATGGCAAGCCAAAGACTGGGTTGAATGCCTTCATTGGGACTACTAAAACCTCCGATTTGTCAACCAGTTGAAGGTGTTTCAATAGTGAACAACAAACATTGCCTTTCGGCTCTCCTTTACTGACATCATCACCGGGCCAGGGTGAAGGTGAATGCTAGTTCGTATGGTAGCTCGAGTTTCCTAAGTAGGCTCGGCGATATACAGATGCTCATTGCACCGCAGTTGATTTCTCCTTTGACTCACTGCATGTTGCCATGTATAATGTACAAGGAAGGTTTTGTGGTCACCGGTGCCGCGGCGAGTGCATTGCCAGATTGCTTTTCATCTTTCGTAGACTTCTTTTGAAGCCACGGCGCTGTTTATAGTTCCAACAGCTGCCTCCACTGCGCTTAGCTATTAGACTTGTCCGATATTGAATTCCCAGAATAGGGATTGTTGGAATTAATCCAATTGCGATTGATGTTGTTGCTGTCCTCTGGGCTTTATCGAGGTTGCGAGAGTTGTAGGTATTCAAGATGCGATGACTCGCTTGACTTCGCATTCAGTTATCGGTATCGCCGATTCAGGGGAAAGATCATGTCATTGATTGTATATTCCACAACTGATGTTCGCTGGCAATTGACTTGTCGGATTGGTACTCAATTTCACTCGTTGATATGGTCGAATCCTGTAATCATGATAATCGTCATTGCTGGCGACGCGTTTCGTCCATTGTAGCTTCTCTGGGTGATGCTCGCACTCAATTGACTTTTAGGAATGTTGTTCAACTCAAAATCTCGATCGTATTCGGTTTCTGTCATTGGCCGGATCAAACAGTTGCGGCCTGTAGCCATGATGATTGTCATCATCACTGGTGACGCATCTCATATGCCAATTGGTCTCTGAACTCTTCTCCGCTACCATCAGGGTGCTCAATTGAATAATGAAGTGATCAATATCCGTGCTCGCACCAATCATGGTTTCATAAGTCATTGTTAGGACAGTAATCTCAATTGACATTATGATATGGTGCATTTAGGGCTACGGCGATCGTGTAGACTTCGACAATGGGTGCTCCATCAAGCTGTCGGTATTTGAACTTGTCTCAATGGACCGTATGCAATTGATTCTCTCGATCTTTGGTGCAATTCAGAGTCAATTCTTGCGAACTCGTATGCGACACGCTGAATAGGGGTAAAACTCGGGAATACCGTGAGCGAAACGTATCCGTTTACTGATAAAGCAACAATAGTGTAAGGCCACGTACGCCAGCGTTCGGCCTGGTAGGCATACATATGGTGATTATGATATACGGTCGCAAATGGAGACTCAAGTGATAGTAAAAAGGTGTGTTGATACAGTTATTGCTGGAGATCTAAGTCTCGTGGCGAGCCGACTATATCGAATCGCTTTTACCCAGCCACAGTCACATGTTGCCGTTACACTCGGGCTGCGGCTGGGCTGTCATGGTTCTGTTGGTTTCCAGGTGGGACTGTGTCCAATCATCTGGTCGGTACCGGCATTGTTGTCTTCACCGTTGTCGGTGTCACTGTGGTTCCCGGCATCGGTGTCGGTATCGCAATGGGTGCTTCGTTCAGCTTGGGTTTTTGCTCGGATTGGAGCTGTCTTCCCGCATAGGGTTGTTGGCCCTCCTCTGACTTTTTCGGTCCACCTGTCTGCCTCAAAACTGCGTGAATTGAAGCCTCCCGTCCAACAACCTCGGTGTCAGCTGTCCTTTGCTCTCTCTGGCCCTGTTCTGTTGCAGCCACCATTCTTGTAACCATGTCCGTGATGCTCTTACCCCATAGTAAGTCGTCCTGGTGGTATGCGTCCCGCTTCTCTTCGTTTTCCTCCAACCAATTTTTCATCCCTTGCCACTACGCTTCCTGCAGTGCTGTCTGCATCTCCTGTATGGTTGTTATCTTGGCAATATTCGGTGTAGCTGTGCCAGCTCACGGGCTTGCTGCGGTGCCATTCGCTCCTTGCAGCTCCTTCAGTCCCCAGGGCCCACAGCGGGCGCCAGAGCCTCACTCCTCCTCCTCCTTCACTTCCCATTCTCGTTTCTCTCCGTCAGCTCAAGTGTAGCCGTGCTGGCAGTCTCTGCGGAAATGGGGGTCACCAGCGTCTCCATCTCCATCACCATACGCATAGGGGCTTTGCTTCTCCCATCTTTCGCTTCTCACGTATCTAGGTTATTCCTCTCGCTCACTCTTACTTCCGTAATCCCTTCTGTGATGTTACCCTGTTCACTAGGCTAGATCTTGTCGTCTCTCGGTCGTCAGCTGTCGCATTGCGTCACTGGCATTTTCCGCCAAGACTTTACGCAAATCTACTCCACTGTGTGGCTCTACGTACTCACCCTCCTCCGGTCATTCAGAAGGTGCTGGGAGGGTCGGTTTGCAGTCAATTCGATGTTAGAATTTGATTGCCCCCGTCCGCATTTCAATTGCTCTCGTTGTTGTTGACTTAATGGTGGTTTACACATTTTTGTTTACCCAGTGAGTTTGAGTGAGTGAGGCAGGGATTTCCGATTGACAATCAGCGCTTTCATTTAGAGCAAAAGTTCAACCTGCCTACTCTTCACAAAATCATCTGGTGTGCAGATAACATTGTCCCTGTCCTGCATGTCAGAGCCATGCCGAAGCAAGCTCACACTACCATGAATTCTCCATACCTTGCAGCCTCATGCAACACTGTATACACACTGTGGACTCTGGCTTCTATTGAGAACCATGCTCCAGTAGTAACTGGATTACACGTGAATATACAGCGGCTGCAGCGAAGTGCTAACTAGTCCTTCCGCTGTGAAAATACCTGGAAGAACCGTATCGACCAGCGAAACTGACCAAAATGACGAAACAATGCCCAAACCATCATCTACATGGGATGTTCTGACGAGATCTTCCCACACATCAATAACTCTACCGATCCTGAAGAAATGTGGGATATCGTGCCCCATAAATTCGACAACAGCCTCTCAAAGCTCGGTCGAATGCAGTGTTTGTTGCAAATGCTATCTGACGCTGGCAGAAAGTCCAAAAGTGATGTCGTTCTCTCTAGTCTAGCGGTCACTCTATATAGAGAATGACAAGGCCACATTGGCCGCTCTGCCATCAGGCGGACTCTGGCCCGTGGTTGAGCGGATTTCCAAAACTCCCATTCCATGAATACCCCGCCCATACAAAAGTCAAAGATAGAGGGAGCAAAAGTAGGTGAACAAAAGAAAGTAAGAAAGAAAGACTAAGTACCAAAGTAAGACAAAGTGCAAGTCAAAAAGAAACAGACTCGGCGGCAAGCCAGATACATCCAAAAAACAAATCTGATGGCCCCGAACCTGTGCAATGACCCCTACAACCATAACCCTGCTCAACTTCACTTCATTGACAACCGCCTGCGGTCAACAGCCATCAACTAGTAAAATCAACCACAACTCAACAAACAACATAAAGAAACACAGTTGCAGCCAAAACTAATATATACCCATACTGGCACGATGCTGCACAAATTTCTCCCTAGGCAGTGCCTTTGTAAGACAGTCTGCTATCATAACGCCAGTGGGAGTATACTCCGGAGATACTCCTCCTGGTTCAACCTTTTCCCTAATTAACTGATGCTGAATATCGATATGCCTAGTGTGAGCATTGTACTACGTATTGTGGGCAAGTACAATACATCCTTGGTTGTCTGCAAAGATTGTGATGGATGGGAGCTTCTTGTACTGGCGATCCAGAATCTCGCTGCAGAGGAAGCGAAGCCGCATTGCTTCCTTAGTAGCCTGAGTGAGTGCCATATACTCAGCTTCGGTGGAGGACAAGGCCACAGTGGGTTGTTTCTTGCTTGACCAGGAGACTGGCGATTGACCAGCCAGAAAGATGTAAGCACCAGTACTATGGTGCGAATCTAGACAACCAGCCCAGTCACTGCCACTGTAGCCAGTGATGAATGTATCCCATAGGATTTTTGGATAGTGGGGCTGAGTTACGGACAATGTTGAGGAGCTGGCCTTAGTAATGACTTCGAATGCAGAACACCTCGTTAGGTGCAGTTGCAGGTGTGCTGATTATCGTATATACATGAGAATGTGATGCAGGGCTGCAAGATGGCCAACATTGGGAGAACTGGACAACTGAGTGACTGCTCCCACTGCATATGAGAGGTCTGGCCTGGTAGCCAGCATCAGGTATATGATCGAACCAATGATTCTTCGATAGAGAGTAGCACCATGTTGGGAGAGAAGAGCTCAAGATTCTGTTCTGAGCTTCGTACCTGGACAGGGAGGTGAACTGAAACTGTGCAAGAATCGGCTCAGCATACCGCTCCTGTGAGAGATAAAGTCTAATTTCATCTCGAGTAACTGCAATTCCTAGAAAGTAGGAGAGGGGACCAAGATCTGACATCTCAAAACGAATATTCAGCTTCTTCTTCATTGACGGAACACTTTCCAAATCACCAATCAATACATGGTCATCCACATACACCATCAGTAGTGTTAACAACGGTTCCCGGGTTACCCGGCTGCGGTCTGGGTTTAGAACTGAACCAGATGGTCCAGTCCGGGTTGTTATCCGGAAAACAGGGGTACCCGGCGGGGTTCGGAACGGGTTGGAACGGGACTGCGGTTCCATTTTACGGTTCGTACAACTTTTGCTCCAATGAAGTATTAGAATTACGATCGTATCACGACATGTTCTATATGTGAAATGTGTAGATTGATGTCTCCGATTTGCGATTGGATCAGAATTTATTGAGTCGCTTTGAAATTTAGCCGAAAAACAGGCCAAAATGACCGCGTTTCCATCGCGACTTCACGACAATTGGTCTGATTGCAAATCAGAGAACGAGAGATGAATGAGTGCATCAAACTACATATTTCACGTATAGATTATGTCGCAATACGATGAGAACTACCATACTTCATTGCAGTAAGAAATATTTACTTTTGAGGAGCGGGTTTGTTGTGGAAACCCGTTGCAACTGTTCGGTTCTGTGTCGGACCGGGACTTTCGACCCATTGCTTACACTAACCATCAGGAAGACAGTTCCAGAGGCATTGAAGTATACACAGTGATCCGCGTCCCCTCATGGCAGACCATGCAGTGGAAAGAATCCATGCAATGCCTTGGGGAGAACACGAGATAACTGTTTTAAGCCATACAAAGTCTTGTGAAGTTGGAGAACCACTTCCTCCTGGGGCTCGCTCGAAATGCCTGGAGGCAGCATCATGTATATGGACTGCTGATTGCCGCTCAGATCCTGCCCAAGGAATTCGGTCTTAATATCCATCTGGTGGATTTCAATATCTTTTGATACTTCAAGAACAAGTTGAAGGCAAAGTGTCTGAAACTTGACCACGGGGGAAAATGTATCCAGATAATCAATGCCATATGACTCTGGATATCCATTTGCTACCAGTCATGCCTTGTATCGCTGGACTTCTGCTTTTGGTCCATGCTTGATCTTAAAGACCCATCTGCATCCGAGTATATTTCGATGCTCTGTGTGTATTCGATGCTCTTCATTCCAGACTTTATTCTTCAAAATCTATGCCAGTGATTCCTGGCATGCCTGCTCCCACTGACTTCGTGGTGGGGAATCCATAGCCTCTTCCCAAGTGCGAGGCTCTTCGATGGATGTAGTTGCCTGTGCTACTGCAGCGTGTCCCTTATTGCTGCCAGTCTGCTGAGTGCTTTGTGACTGTTCCTCGTGGAATCGTGGGGTACTCAATATGCCAGCATTGTTTCATGAGCTCTGTCTTCTCGATGGTCCTACAACTTCTCTGGTTGCTTCATCATGGACTGCTGTCCTTGGAGCAGGAGCTTTGACTGTAATTGAACCAAGGGATTCTTCATTGTCCTGACTTCGATTGGATTCTACAGGTGGCTGTGTATTTGCATGTGAGTCTGCCTTCAATGGCTTCAAAGCAACTCCTGAGTTCTCCTCTTCATCCTCCTTGATGATTTCCATAGGTGGATATAGCGCTTCCGCTGGCGCTGGAGATACAAAATCAACATCCCTGGTGATAATTATCGAATGGTTGCAGTACACCCTGTACTGATTTCTGCCTTCATAGCCCACAAGATGTCCTTTTGATTGGATTGGGCTCCCACTTTCTTTGAAGGTCTTTTGTAACATGATGCCATATCTCACATCAAACGGGCTATCGATGGACTAGCGATTGGGCGGGCTTCGCAGTCCATAACTCATAAGGGGTCTTTGTTTGAGACCTGGTGGGGGTTTGATTCATAATATAAACAGCAGTCCTCTCTGCCTCAGCCTACAGAAAGAGAGGAAGTTGAGCCCCATACAGCATTGCCTTTGCTCGCCCAACAATCGTTCTATTGACCCTCTCTGCAACTCCATTCTGCTCCTGGGAATTGGCAGCAGAAACCTCATGCTTGCATCCAGAGGCAGCCAGAAATTCCTCAAAAGCATGAGATGTGAACTCCCCACCATTATCAGAGCGAAATGCCTTAATCTTCACTCCATGCATGGCCTCACATCATTCAAAGTACTTCTTGACGCTGCTAAAAGTGTCACTTTTCTTCTTGATGGGTTCCAATTCCGTCCAAGAAGTTGCATCATCTCGGAAACTGATGTAATACTTCCCTCCTCCCAAACACTGAGGAGTCATTGGTCTGCAGAGATAAGAGTGAACACTATAAAGCATATTCGAGGTCTGTTGAGCAGGCTTCGATGATGAATTTCTGGTTTGTTTCCCCTGCAGACAGCCAGCACATGCCTCGATGGCTGTAGAGGTTAATTTGATACGAAAGGCTGCATCCTTGGCCAGCTGTTTGATTCCATTGAATCCAATATGACCAAGGTGTGTATGCCATTGGACCAGCGAATCAGCAGATTTCCTCGAGGGATGCTGGATGGGAAATGATCTGATGGGCACCGAGGCTGTGGCAAGAGTAGCATGGACAACCGGATTCCTCTTGGTGTGAAGCACACCTGAGTGGCCAATCAGTGTTGCAGTTGCGATGATATCACGACCATTCAAAATTTGCATGACATGATCAGCTCCCTTGAAATCTCCATTAGGTGGACCTGAACCTGGCTGGTAGAATACAATCTGACACCCTGACTGGTGGATCAGGCGAAGAGAGATAAGCGAGCTGAATCCAAGCGATAGAATTTGGAGCACATCTTTTAGTGTAATGTCTCCAGAGAGTAGGAGCAGCACCACATCTCCCATACCAGCAGCCTTCACCAGGCTATTGTTGGCCAGGGTGACTGTGGTCGAGTCAGGATAGTAAGTGCTAAAGTAACTCTTCTGGTAGATCATGTGGTGTGAGGCTCCACTGTCAACAATCCATCGATCCAGAGTGGGAGGAGAGTATGCATTTCCCTGTGCAATGACCTAGGGCCATCCAAGCAACAGCCTGCCTCGCGTTGGCAGACCCCTGGCCCCTTCAATCCTCCCTGCCAATCCTCTTCTTACAGTCCTTCGCTCAGTGTCCCTTGAAGTGGTGGTAGCTGCAAGTGTCCTTGGAGCAGTTCCCACGCCACTGATTGTGTGTCCCCTTTGATGGTTTCCCATTCTCCGCATTGAAAGCAACTCCTCCTCTCCTGGATCCTGCCTTCCCCCCTGCGAGCTTTTTGTGTTCCAGAGTCTGTCTGGATGATACTTCTTCGAAAGTCAGAGACTCAGCGTTGGGGATGCTCATTCTGACAGGGTGGTACTCCATGGGCAAAGTGTTGAGCAAGAGGAAGATCTTGTCATCATCCACATAGGCAGTGCACCCAGCACTGAGAAGCTGGTTAAGGAGCGTCTGCAATTTCGAGATAAAATCTGACATATCTTCCCCATGGTACTGTACCTTGGACAGCTCACTCCTGAGGAACCAGATTCGTTGCTTGTCCTTCCCATGGTACCGCTCCTTCAGCATCTTCAACACAGTCGCTGCATCATGCTCAGTAGAGTACATCTCTCGTTGATTGCCATCAAGCATTCTTCCTACATAGCCGCAGAACTTTGTGGCTTTCGTGTCCCATTCCTGTTGACTCTCATCCATCTTCGTATTGATGGAGGCACCAGAGGAGGTGAAGGTGGAGCCAGATGCAGTAGAGGAAGTTGGTGCCGATCCAGTGTCGTCCTTGGTGGCAGCAGGTCGAGGTTCCTTGCCTTCGATCAGTGCAAGCCAATCCTTGTCTGCAAAGATGTCGGTGGCAGCAAGTAGCCAATTGCGAAACTCTGAATCAGAGCTGAGCGGCTTGATAAAGTCAATTGAAGTGAGAGCAGAGAGATCAGATGTCATCTTGAGCAATAGGTGATGGAGGGATATGATACTAAAAGCGAAGGGGAGATAGAAGACGCAATGTGGAATGGGAATAAGTGACGATGAGTTGGATGAGATGAATTGGATGAATTGGATGTGAAGGAGGGAGGAGGCGGAAGGAGGTCTTTATGTACGAAATCCTTCGGTCAAAGGACAGATCTGAATGTGTTCGAACGGCGTGCCAAGCCCCAGTTAATCTGAAGACCTGGGTGGGGAGCTAGAGAATTATTTTTTGGTCGTGAGGGATTTCTGTGCTGGAAGTCACCGTAGCGCGGGAGGTGACCAGGGGTGATCAAAGTGGCGGCACCACTATCACAACTAGCACCACCGCTAGAAGCACCGCTAACAACTAAACAAGAAGTTCGGAGAAGAGAGAAGAAATGCCGCAAGAACTTCTAAGTTGGAGACGGGAGATAACAAGATCTCAAACGGAAGCTAGCATTCCCGGCCGGGTGGGAAGCTCACGCAAGGTCTGGTGTGGACCTTAGAAAATAAATCGGAAGCACACTTGGAGTAGTGGCTTCGACGAATGGCATTCCCCGGTGGGAAGCTAAGAACGGAAGGTCTGGTGTTGACCTTAGAAAAGAATTGGGGTGAAAGTCTTAGACTGACTCAAGCGCTGCACTGTCCGGGCTCATAACCTGTTGGAAATGGTAGCGGGCGCTGTGAGAAAGTCCAAAAGCGATGTCGTTCTCTCTACTCTAGCGGTCTGTCTATATACAGAATGACAAGGCCACATTGGCCGCTCCGCCATCGGGCGGACTCGGGCCCGGGGTTGAGCGGATTTCCAATAGTGTTGCGATGGTGAAGGGGAGAACCGTGCGTATTGGCTATCAGACGAGTGAAGAAAGTGAGCGAACGCTTGGCATTTACGCGACTCACGTGCAACGTTTGAAAGCCGATTCCTCAACACAACACAGGTCAATTTGATTAAGAATGAAATAACAAGTAGTATACATATATAAGAAGCTCTACCATCATGTAGGACCACCATTGTTGTGAAACAGGGTACAGACCCTCTTAGGCATGTCATCTATCCACCAGTAAATACACTCCCACAACTACTCCTCCCACTACCGTTGTGTGACAACAATAACTTCCTCAGTCATGAGGTCATTGTTTAGGGTCCCGCATTACTTTTCTGAAGTGTGCTTTCTGCATAGACCATACATTAATGATTGTGTTCCATCATTGACAATGCAATGAATAGTAGTTTTGCCCACTCCAGTTTTCTGTTGTATTTCACAAAAGGAATGACCTTCAGACTTTAGCTGAATAACCCAAATGGATTCTTTGTGTGTTGACTCCCTTCTCCTGCCATCAGGACTGATAGGCATGACTGTGTGTGGGGTGGGAGCCTGGGAATGCACCGGGGGTTGCGTGATGTGAAACTAGCGCGGGTTCGCTCACTTTCTTCACTCGTCTGCTATAGAGCGATAAGTGTCTAGGTACAGGTCTAAGGTCCAAGATGCGTAGGGAACGGGAAAGAGTAAAGTGTGAAGTCTAAAAGAGCAGTCACGAACCTTATCTATCAACACGCAGATCTTCCGCAAATTCCATGCCTGCCGCCCTACGAAAGATGAGAAGATGAACACATCTTAATCAACTATTGCAACCAGCTGAGCGAGTCTGCCCCAGAGATCACCGAAGACATCATCGTTACCCACCTCGTTACACATATACCAACGGAATTCGCCATGATGATCAACATGCAACATCTTCGAGCGACAAGCTCAGCTTCTCACATCACAACACATTATGGATGCTATTTGATTAGACGAAGAGAAGGCGGCTCTCGTGACCGAGATCGCAGATGCATCGAGCCGCGCAGCTCTGTATTCACAACGCGGAGGTTATCGTGGGCGTGGGTGTGGTGGGAGATTTGGAGGACAGAAGAAGCACCGGTGTACATACTGCAAGATGGACAACCATACCACCGAAGCATGCGGCAAGCGGAAGCGGGCTCGGAGCGGAGAAAATGACAATTCCGGAGGAAACGACAAGAGAGCGTGCTACCAATGCGGGCTCCCGGGCCACATCAGAGCCGACTGCATTCACTAGTTACAAACGAGCTAAGGAAGCATGAAACAGAGTTTGCAAAGGCACAGCATCCATCGCTACTGCTGGAGATCGAGCTCTCATCTGACTACCCGGCCATGCTCCTAGCGCCGCCGCCACCGCCGCCCAAACGACATGGGTTATCGACTCCGGAACCTCTCACCATATGTGCAACAATCGTAACTCTTTCAAGTCTTTCAAGAAATTCCGCCGACCCATGCTCATTGAAGTCAGTGATTATAATATAGTAAGAGAAACTCATCATGGACTTGTTGACGCTACTAGGGCTACGAGATCGATGCTCTTTACACACCTACATTCCGCCTTTCACTCTTTTCCATTAATTAATTAGATTCCGCCGAATCTACAGACACGTTTGGCGGCTGCAAATGCTCCATATCATTACCATCACAGGCCATCGTGTCAATGACCTCTGCTTCATATCTCCTTCCACCACCACCACAAGGGCACATACAACCTCAACCTTGGATGGACTTCCAAGCACACTTTCGAACCCAGATCCAAGCACACATCCCAGTCCATCCTCGAGCTCACTCACCCTAGCCACAATCACCAAGCCCACTCGGAGAGCGACATTCTCGAAAGAAAGATTCTAGTTGAGTACCGGTGGGTGCCCGCACACAAAGGGATTGAAGGGAATGAAGAAGCGGACCAGCAAGCAATGAAAGAGGCGTATAAGCATCGAAGGTTGTATACAGAGATGCGTAACCCGCTCAAATTGTTAGATGATGTTTCTTTCACCCATGTTATTCGAAAGATAAAAGAGATGAAATGGAATGAGAGTAATAACATAATTCAAGAATTGGGAGCCCAAAAAGGAAAAGCGAAGCATGGTTATAGGTATGATTTGGTTAAAAGAGGGGGAGATGCTATCGTGATGAAGGCTCAGAAGTCGATTGCGGTGAGGTATAATCACCTAAAGTCCGGGCACAGATTGTTGGCAATGTACTTTAAGTGAATTGGAAAAAGAGATGATACTAAGTGCTGGTGGTGTGGGCACGAATATCAATCAAGGGATCACTTATATAAGCAGTGCAAAAAATGGAAACGCGAACAGAAGGTACTCTGAAAGGGGTTGAAGGGGTTTTAAAGCAGAAGAAAATCCAGGTTCTTATGTCGCCTGTTTTTGCAAAAGAAGAATGTACATGTATGCAGGCACTGTTGGATTTTCTTTTCTATACAGATGTCAGCAGAGTGAGTGAAGTGTGGGAGGAGATGGACCCGGATCATGAGGAGTCACTCTTACAGTGGTATCATCGCCGAGTTCGACGAGTATAGGTCGACGTAGTTTCTTGAATGGCTCGAAGGAGCTGCGATTGATGCACGTATGGTGAGAGGTTCAGGAATCGATGACCCAAGTCGTTTGAGCGGCGGCGGTGGTGGCAGTGAGTGCATCACCGGATAGTCAGATGAGATCTCGATCTCCGGCGGTGGCGATTAATGCTGTGCCTTGGCGAACTCTGTTTGATGCTTCCTTTGCTCGTTTGTAGTAAATGCAGTCGGCTCTAAAGTAGCCCGGGATCCCGCAATGGTAGCACGCTCACTATTCGTTTCCACCGGGATTGTCTCCTCCAGAACGCGGCACGCTTCTGCTTGCCGCATGCTTCGGTGGTGTGATTGTCCATCTTGCAGTAGGTGCACCGGTGCTTCTTTTGTCGTCCAAATCTCCCATTTCCACCACACCCACCGTCACAATAACCTCTGCATTGAGAATAGAGAGCCGCTCCAGCCGATGCGTCTGCGATCTTGACCACGAGAGCCGCCTTCTCTTCGTCCAATCGAATGTCATCCATGATTTGTTGGGATGTGGGAGGTGGGGCTTGTCGCTCGAAGATGTTGATCGTTGGCGCAAAGTCCTTTGGTATATGTGTAAAGAGGCGAGTAACGAAGCTGTCTTCGGAGATCTCTTCATCAGAGGCGCTCAGCTGATTGCAGCAGTCGATTAGGTGTGTGAAGAAGGTACTCATCTTCTCGTCCTTCGGTGGGCGGTAGGCATGGAACTTGGGTAGTATCTGCGTTCAACCGAGTTTCGAGAACGTGCTATCAAATCAATCGTTGAGGATATCCCATATCTCTGCAGGATCGGTGCTGTTTTTGATGTGCGGGAGGATCTCGTTGGAGCATTCCATGTAGATGATGGCCTCGGGCGTCGTTTCGTCGTTTACGCCAGTTTCGCTGCTCGATACAACTGTCTCAGTTGTTGCCTTCTAGTTTAGGCCCTTCTCTAGTAACAATCTCGTAAGCATCCGCTCCCATGATTACTCGCCGAACTTTCTCTCTCCACATGGGGTAGTTGTTCTCGGTCAACTTTGGAACGCTGCCGTAATCAGTCTTGAAGGTCTCGGTAGGCATTTTCGGTGGTCTTTGTGAGGGTGGGAGAATGGTTTTCTAGGATTTCGGAGGTCTTTGTGATCGACGAGGTTCTTGGAAGGTCGTGGAACGAATGAGAAAAAAAATAGGTGGTTTCAGTCAGTAGCGACCGCCGGTTGCAGTGATTGAGTGTGTTGATTTAGGTACAAGTCAAGAGAGAAGAAGCAAGAAGAAGGGAGAGCAGAGTACGAAGTCTAATAGGGCAGTCATGGTTTGAAGTCTAAATAGCTGGTCACGACCGTAAGCCCTAGGGCTTCCAGCAACATTTTACATGCAAGATGCTCACGAAGTCTCAGCTCCCATGGATCCGAATATCAAACTCGATGTAGCCGACAATCGGGGGGAGAAGGAACTTGATAAGGAGAGCGTGAAACGCTATCAAGCTATCTTCGGATCATTGATTTACGCATCACTTGCAACGCAGCCAGATATATTGTACGCGGTTGCTCCCCTCTGCCGGTACAATTCCCGTCCCTTCACTAGCATTGTAGAGAGTGCTCCAGCTTCTCAAAGCCACATCAGACTTTCAACTGCACTTCAACGGCATCGGCGACGGCAACGGCAACGGCAACGACGGTCTCGTTAGATTTACTGACTCCAACTGAGCCAGCTATAGCACCGACCCCAAATCTCAAGGTGGACACGTCTTTCTCACGAGTCACAATGGTGGGGACATATCACGGCAGTCTCGGAAGCATGACCTCATCGCCCTATCAAAGCTCAAAGTGTTGACTAGGGATTTGGCCCGGTGGCTTCTCTAGTGTTTGGTGCTGGCGGGCTCGGGCATAAGGCCTGAGGCTTACGGCCCCCATTGGCCTCGCCTGCCCCCACCAGCCTCGCCTGCCCCCACTAGCCTTGCTTGCCCCCATCGGCCTCGCTTGCCCCCATGGCGAGGAGGAGGGCTCGGCACTGGTACTCGGCATTGGGCTCCGGCTTTGGCAGTCGGCATTGGGTTTTCCTTCTCTCTCTCTTATATATAAGTCCATAGTTTTCCTTCTCTTTGTATCGACAGACAATTCATCATCTTCTCTTCTTCTCCATCATCTTCTCGTGTCAACACAAAGCCGAATACATCGCCTGCTCCGAAGCCTCCCGTGAAGCGAGATGGCTGCTACAGTTGCAGAGATACATCCATGGCTCTCAGAGCGAAGCATCGTCTCCACTACCGATCTGCTGTAACAATCAGGGAGCTCTCACACATCCCACCACCGGGGCGATCAAGGCCCGAACGAAGCATATCGACTTGTGCTACCAGACCATGCTCGCAAGATAGTCGACTACTCCTACGTACGCACAGCCTACAATGCGGCCGATATTCTGACGAAGCCACACACCAAGGTGAAGCATACGAAGTTCAAGAAGGGAATGGGACTGTGGTAATGCAGATACGAGAACGAGATGGAATTTGATGGAATACATTGTTTCATCTAGACTGTAGGAGAATTTCCGGAACCACTACCACCAAAAACCCATCATGGACGCTGTATGCAAGCGAGACCAACCCAGCAAAAGGTCCGATGCCCATCACAACCCCGAGAAGTACAGAAACACCTACAAAATCAGACGATGCTCTCCCCAGCTTGATCGCCACAACGCTGCTTCCTTCACCGATTGCGCAAAGTAATGGGAAAATTAATGCTCTACCTATTGGTGCTCTCGCGGGTATAGTTATTGGCTCCATCATTGCCGTCGCACTTGCTGTTGCGGCGATTATAGTAATCTGGTTCAACTCCGAAAATCCAACTCAACGCCGAAAGTCATGCCGCCATTCCAGCCGTCATTCTAGCCGACATTCCAGTTCAAGGAGTCGATATCGCCGGCACCGGTATACACCAGCGGGGTTCCTTGGAGTCCAGTTTGGCCTTCGCCACAGCAGCCCCCGTCGAGGGGATAGTGAAGTGATCATGCATTGCAGGCAGTTGTTATGTGATAGCTGTATTTCTAGGCGGTGATTGTTAATTGTATTCAGTTTGTTGTTGTTGTTTAATCATACTGTATTGACTCTAATTAGAGTATGACAGAACCCTGATATCCCCTCCGCCTCCGGGCGAGCCGGCTAGATGGCGGAGCTCCCCCCCCGCTACCCTTCGTCCCCGCTGACAAATGAAAGATGAAAGATGAGAGAAAGACAAAAGGAAATGAAAGAAAGAATAGTATAACCCCGTTGCCGCCAGCGCCGCCCCCGAGCCCCAAGCCCTGAGCCCGCTCCATACCGCTACTTCATTTGGGCCGAAACTTCCCGACCTCAGTGGCCGCCAAGAAGGCCATCACCGCCTGGTCGCACTCTTCTATGGTAAAAAGCTCAGAGATCTGCACGTGCCGGCATCTGCCCGCTTTCCAGCCTGTTGCCTGTCCCACTGTCTTCCAGAGTGTCTTCTGCTGGTCTTTCTATCTCCTGCAGTGGCGGAAGAGGTGCTCCCGCATCTGGGACACAGTCCCTCCACACCACCAGCATTTGTCATCATCTCGGTGGCCGAACCGCTTTAGGTAGACTCCAGTGGGCGCATGCCCGGACTTCAGTCGGTAGAACCTGGCGGCCAGTGATTTTACGCTTGTCATCGAGATAGGTCTTTTGGTCCCTGCCTTGCCCTTGAGTCTGTAGCTGAAGTGCTTGCTGCACTTGTCGGCCTCCCACTCCGCCTTGGCTGCCGACCTTCCCTCGGAGATTCGTCTAGCCCTGTTCGAGGCCGAGGTGTATGGCCGCTCTATCACTGTGCTTCCGCATGCATCTCGGGCCAGGTTGGCCTGACGGTCTGCATCTTCGTTTCTGGGGATGCCAGAGTGTCCCGGGACCCAGTGGATCTTGGTTGCAATGCCGTGGGAGAGGAGACTCCGCGCCCTTCTGTTGATCCGCCTTGCCAGTCGCTGCCCTGGGCCCGGCTCCAGGTGTGCCACTCGTCTAATTGCGGCCTGTGAGTCGCTGAAGACTGCCACCGTCTTCACTCCATGCATCTGCAATGTTTCTCTCTTCTCGATCGCCACGTCAAGCCCGCGCCCGATCGCCCACAGCTCGGCCTCGAAGACTTCCATACGTCCTGTGCCCAGAAAGCTGCGGCTCCCACTCGGCCATCGTCTGAGCGTGATCCATCTGTCCACCACATCCAGACCCCTGCTCCGATTTTGGCTTCTTTCTCTCTTGCCCAGCGCTGCGCGGCGCTTTTGGCTGCAGCGGTGTCGTCCAGTATGGTGGTCCTGACCGCTGGAATTGTATTCAGTTGTATCTAATAAATGGAACGCCAAAATCGCGGATATTGGAGATTATAATGCCTTTGGTGCTGATTCTGCTATTCATTTACCTACTAGCGCTACTGCAGTGTTCCGGTACATTCATTCTGCTGACTGCGGTGTTTCTCGCCACCTGTGCTGCTGCATCGACTCAGGGAGCACTGGGGAAGCATTAGTTGTGTATGTACGAACACAAGTTTTGTGGGGTGGATATGGTTTTATTTTGAAATTACAGCTAACTCAATAGAACAAGACGTCGAGGGACCTCCGCCGGGACGACTAATGATGTGAATGAGATGAGTCGTATCTAGAAAGGAGACGAGATGGCGCAAGATACGCCCTCCGTAGCTCAAGACTTTCGCAATGAGTAACGAAACGACATAATTCAAGATTAATATGCCAAGCTCCAGCTTTCTGATCATATATGCAAGTGAAGACTATCGCGTAACCGAGCTTTGTTGGTATGAGTGAGTTGAAACCGAGTTTTGTATACCGGTTTGTCTTGTGGCGTCCCGTTGACTCGGGAGTCGGGATTTGGCCTGGTGGCTTACTTGGCATCCGAGACTAATGGTCCCAAGCCTAAGGCTGTAGGCATGAAGCCGGTGGCTGGCAGCCCATATCGACCGTCACCAGCCCTGGGTAGTGATACTCGACAGCGGTTATAATATCGATACTTGGCTTGGATATGATACTAGGCATCATCAAGTGTGGTGCATTCTTTCTCATCTATGTACGCCTGTCTTTTCCTCTCTTGTACGGCAGACAATCACTTTTATATGTCCTAAGTCATTCATGGAAGAAGCTGGAGGATAAAGTGGCTTTTTTTGAAAGAAGCGAAGCGAAACCAGCTGACTTGCAAAAGAGGTCCCCCGCTGTACTTGTACATTAAGCTATATTTGAAAATTTTTATTTGCATATTGTAATTTGTCCCATTCATAGAACCGCCTTGCCCATAGATGGGCGGCTATCACGAATGGGTCACAACATACTTGGTTGATCTCAACAGTCTCAATCCAGAACAAAGACTCCGGGCCACTGTCAAGACGTCTCTGTATCATCACTATAGACACCCCAGGTCACGAAACTAAGCCCTCGAGATGTGACATCTCGGGTACTACCGAGACCCCATGTCGTCCCGTCTCATAGTCAACACGTAGCGAGCGCAGCGGTTCTGACAAGATTCTAGTTATGACAAATTTTTAATACCTAATGTCCAAGAGTAATAAACTGCAATGACATCCCTTCTGAAGATCGTGTTCGGCACAGTATCACAGATAGCGGGCTTCTCGAGCACCATTTCCGTGGAAATCACCTCATGCATACGGCCCAGGTGCCTTATTAGGGGTGTGGGCACGCCCAGCGCCCACACCTAACAAGCCATTAGCGGGGCGCCTTGCACTGTACTAAGAAATCCCGGTATTTTTTCAAAATTGCAATGTACTCAACAACAACACAATGGAGAGAAGATCGGAGACTTCAGTATGATAGGTAACTGCAAGGCCTACATATGCATCCAAAAATCAAGTCAAATAGGCCAATTTTGAGCAAGTTGAAAATGTGAGTGAGAGTCCATGCAGCTGGCGGATTTTTTGTCTTTCTTTTGACTCCCCTGTTTTATCACCAATTATAAATCAAATCTGCTAGTGAATATCAGAGCATATATGGCTTGCTAGCTGTCAATTGGTACTGGTCTTGGCATATTTGGATGGGTGGTTGTTGTAATAGATATAATTCTGAACTTACAATACTGGGAGACACTCTACAGTAGCATAAC
>Ga0307514_10002231_pt1 | contig 20661 bp, 29 predicted proteins | sample 16_EM_MG_FD_203088 | JGI IMG/M metagenome (GOLD analysis project Ga0307514, IMG submission 203088) | Populus trichocarpa ectomycorrhiza microbial communities from riparian zone in the Pacific Northwest, United States - 16_EM | ecosystem: Host-associated > Plants > Roots > Unclassified | place...
GCACATTCCCACTGATGGTTTCGTGTATCACCATGCCAAGGGCGTAGCAGTCTGAAGATTTCGTCGGGCGGCTATCCTTCAAACCGAACCTTTCCGGGTCAAGGAGCTCCGGTCCCATCCATCGAATCGTGCCACCCTGAACGTATGAGGTCGAAGACAAAGCACCCGCAGGATCCGAAATAATCGTGAGCAGACCAAAGTCCGCCAGACGAGCGTTGCCAGTATGATCGATCAGTATGTTCGCCTTGAGAGGTACTCGGGTCAGCCAAACGGAAGTATGGTTTTGAGCATCCAAGACATACACTCTTGAGATCCCCGTGTATCAGTTCTTCATCGTGAATGTAGATCAGCCCCTTCCCGACACCTGCCAGCTGGAGAGTTGTGCGATTTGCAACGAAGCAAGAACAACAAGACTTTGGATGAAACTCACAATCCCGTGTCGGTCCACGTCTGTATGTGTCTTCACAAAATCACTGATGTTCCCATTCCCCATCCAGTCTGAGATCATCGCAAATCGAGTCTCAGACATTGTTGCTCCAGTGAGTGACAGGACGTTCGGATGTCGAAGGTATTTCCACATCACAACTTCCTTGCAAAACCTCTGCAGTGGCAAATCAGTGGGTTTGCACGTGGGAGGAAACACTACAAGTAACCCACGCCGACTATCTTTTGAAAGTCGCTATTCGAGTATGTCCGCAAAACCTTTACCGCGACCTCCCGACCGCCATGTTCCCCCTTCCACACGTCCGCGAATCCGCCCCTGTACAATGCGTCACGGGTGCGATCATAGCGGACGGGGATCTTCAAGGCTCTTGGAAGAAGTGCATGGTGACCACACACCCTGTACAACAATTGGAGGCATTTCTTTCGTACCCATGTCGGGATATCTGGCAAATCCAACGCCTAGTTGGGAAAGGCGTTAATGAAAGCCTTGATTAGCATGAAAGGATGAGTAACGTGCCTCGTCTGTCACGTCGATGAAGGTCTGTGCATCATCCCGAAGGAGGGTATAGGCCATGTCCCGCTCATCCTTACTCGAGGCGATCGCCTCCATGAGAGATGGGAGTTCGTGCGGTGCGAGTGAGCGTCCGATCAAACGTCCACAAGCTAACCATAGAGTAGCATAGTGCCCAAGTTGAGAAAGAGGAGGGGATCACGTATTAGTAAGCATCCTCGGACCTTGCAACCAAGCTTGCCCAGTATGATCAGAGACTACCATGGAGGTGATGTACCTTATGAAAGTGTGAGCGGGGGTTCTGGAATCCAGCAACACGTAACATACCTGTACTCAGGCTCTTCCCAGGTTTTTGCACAATTTTCGCAGTGCCAACCCTCGCCAGTGTCAATAACCTCCTTCTTACAGGCTCGGTTGGGGCACGCGGGGTAGGCAGGATCATCGCCTCGAATGTGCAAGATGGTACCACGATAAAAGAATACTTCAGCCTCTTCCGCAACCTGCGGGTTCGCCTCGATATCGTCGATGGTCAGTATATCGGACCGGTTGAGCGTAGCGGCCTCAGATCCCGAAGCCGCATTGGAGTATGCGGTGAAACTTTGGTTGACGCAAATGGCGTCGTACCACCCCCGAAGCATGTAGGTATCAGATATGTTGGGATTGGTGGCCATGATACTGGAGCTGGTCGTGGACAGAGAGCGTCCTACGGCGGGAAGGAATTAACCTTGGTCATAGAATAAAACCGTGGCTTACTCTGGAATCCTCCTACCCACACACCTTTGAATGCGATGACAGGGTTACTGCCATCGTCTTCGTAAGTCTCGGCTCGCTTTCCCCAGAGGGTGAGCCTGATCGACGAATTCGTGCTATCAACCAGCGTGAGTTCTCGCTTCGAGACCTGTACCCATTGTCAGCCATGTGTTGCCGATCTGAAGAGTTGGGGCGGGCTGACCGTCTCCTGGGCGTTGATAGAAATCGTGGCAACGACTGAAACCTTGCTGACAATTCCGATCACATCTGGTGGTTTGAAGCATCGGGGGGTGCTGTAGAATAGCGGGGATAAGGGTAACACATACCGCATATCGTATCCTTTGGCTTGTTAGTGAGCTCATCAAGTTTCACGAAATTGTACTTGATCTCAGGCGCATCGCTCTGGTCTATGCACTGCAGGTATCTTTAGTTCTCTGCAGCTGAATTAGGGCGTTTTCGAGTTCCCACCTCTTCGACTTCGGTGTTAATCTCCAGAGAAAGCTCATAATCGTTCGCAACGTTGTTGAATTTTTTATATGCCGGCTTTACCCTCGCTTTTGAGATGTAGTAGTCCTTCCCTTCCTGCAATCTGTCGTAAAGTCGATCGACCACAATGTTGAAACCAGTTCCACGAATCTCTCCACTTTCGTCCATCAGCGTGACGCTGAAGAGTTTCCCTTGGCCACGCTGATTCGACCAGTTTCTGATTTCCGACTTCTGGGTAACCCGAGCCTTAATCGTCCATGTGTTCGAGTATGGGCTCAGGCCATCAATGGGCAGAGTTGGCCGGCTCAGCTGATGTGGCGTTCGGGGTCCTGAGGATCCCGTTGAACTGGGCGGTTTGGGTGGATCCAAAGTGCGCGGAACAGGGTTCCCAATCTTCTCCGCCTCTTTGGCCAGGACTTCAAGGTCGAGGATTATTATAATGCTGCTCGTTTGAAATGAGTGCGCTCAGAACGCGTCTGACGTGGAGTTGAGAACGATTTACCGTTTGTTCTGAATCGTGTTAATAACAAAACGCTGGATGCGGACAACAGCGTTCTTCCCCGCATCTCCGCTCTCAAACAGAGGGTTGAGTTGAACGACGACCATCGCCTGGACGATGTGTACTCCGTCGGAGACCACTACCCGCCACCGTGTTCGACCAGTGGCTACGATGGGCTTCGCATTGACAATCTGCAAAGTAGGAGTGGTAGAGTAGACATGATCTTGTGGCCCAGTCAAGGACAAGATTTCTTCGCAGGCACCCGTGGTGAGCTGAGGGATCCTGTCCATGGTCGTTCTGATCTTGGTGACACGGTGTCGTGACTGTCACAGTGTGTCAATCATCAACGCATCATAGACGCACTAAGTACGCTCGGATGCAGAGCTGGTTGGGACAGCCTCCCTGGCCTTCTACGAGCCATTGAGAATCTTGAATACGGAGCCTCTAGCATATGAGGGAACTTACCGGGCTGCTCTGCGGGAGCGTCCGGTCACGGGGCAAGATAGGAGCAGGAATTGTTCTAGGCGGAGGCGGTGGTGGTGATCGCAGTTTTCGGGTGGGAAGCTCAACACGGAGAGGGGGTGGGAAGACAGCTATGGGGGGTACATAGAGGTGGTCCATGCTATCTGGACCGTGATGGCGACTCGATGAAAGACTCAAGGATAGGATCGGCGGTACGGGCTGGAAGGACGACTGCCCTTCTACGACTCCCAACACGGACTCCAGAAACTCATAGTTTCTCCACGAAGTACATGCTCAGTTCGATGCTTTCCTTCGTCACTCCGGAGCTCTCGAGTCGATCAGGATCCACGTTTGAAGGTAGTGTCGGGCTTTCGATCACACACGCGTTGTCGGATGGCGGAACGGAAGGAGGTCAGTCGCGCATACTACCTACCCAGCTTCCAATGATGGACAGTCCAGCGGGATTTTGTCCCTTCGATATAGGAGCAAACATGATCGATAGGAGATATCATATTCACAAGCGTGGTCCATACCTGGATCGGTCTCGTCGGGGGTCGCTCTAGCAGAATATGCTGCCCTCTGGTGAGTCCATCAGGAAAGGGCGAGGAAGAGTGGAAGAAAGGACGGCAGACATTCGTCAATGACGTGCCCTCGCCGATCATCCTGCCTAAGCGGTAATAATCGCCGAGGAGATGTTGAGATAAAGAATAGCGTTGGGAGAAGTACGAGGGGGGGATGGTCAAGCTTCAAACTTCGAGACTTGAGCTGACCACCGTGAATGTTCGACGGCTACTGGCGCTACAGGCTTGACTTGCTCCAGTCCATGTCATGCATTTTCTCACATTTGCACGCGTACATTTACTTACACACAGCATCAGCAAAATCGCATAGGCGTCTGCTCACGTACCGTCGCATTCCAACTTTTTCCGTGTTTTGGTTTGGTTTTTGACTCTGATGGACCGGGGTATGTCTGGTCCAATATTCCCCTATCGATGGCATTCTGCGGGTGTGATGGTAGCCCGAGTAGCGCGCCGAAGGAATGTCAGAACACCGACGGGCATGTTTCCAACCTCCCAGCCCAAGAAGGATGCCAGTCTTATACTACCCTCTTTCCACGACAGATAATCCCGTCTGCCACTGCTCCCAGGTGTTGGTAGTCTTCCACTTGATTCTGGAATCTGATCCACAACCTCAGTCGGTATCAATGCAGCAATGGAATACCTCTCAGCTGGGACGGCAATGGTATAAACTACATTCGGTGAGGAATTCTGATACACGATGCTATATCCAACGTTGTCATGCGGGATTACAACCCAAAAGCAACAGTGAGCGCCCCATGAATCGCGGCAAGGACCTTCGTGTCTCCATTCCCTCCGGCGCCTCCAGCGACGTAGATGGGAACAAAATGGTCTGCCGTCGGGTGCGCGACCCTGTAGCCCTCGTGATTGACAAGGTCGAACATGACTTTCTTCCGTTCCTGCGGCTAAAAGAGTAGGCATCAGCAGGGGGAGATAAAACAAGATTACGTCGATAAATGATGATTCGCCCTTCGCGAGCCCACGCTGCGATGTTTAAAGCGATCATGGGGAAGGGAGAGGATCAACGGAGACCGCTTACGTCGCCAACTTGAACAGCCTGAGTTACAGCCTCGTCAAATTGCTTGTATATGTTGGCCGACCTGGTTTCGTGGAAGCAGGTTCGATCACGAAGGTTGTGAATGGTCAGTCCACCGCAGAGCAATAATACTCCGTCAGACCTTCCACGAGAAAAGAAATCAATGGACCGCACAGTATGCCATCTCGGATCCAGACATACCTCAATTCATCCAAGACTTGACCGATCTTCCACTCTTTCTCAGGATCAAAGCTCGAGTCGATTGAAACCTGGATGATCGGTATGTCCGTCTCCAATCCGAACATGTGTCGGAATGGGATGAATACACCATGATCAAAGCCAGAAGACCTTTTTCCAAGACCATCAGTGCCACGAGGCTCTGAAGCCGGTGTGAGCCTGGCAGTCAACCCGGCCTAAAAAGGTACACGTCAGCATGGCCTGTGTTCGTGGAGAGTCCAGACGACCGACCTCGTTGTACAGACCGACGATGCGGTTCGCCAAGGTCAAATCTCCATGTGACTTGAATTTTAACTTGAAGAACTCCTCAGGGAATCCATAGTAGTCGTAGTACAATGGGTTCTCGGCACCATAATCGGTCACTATGACCATCCTCAGATGTAAGCACATCTCGCGGAGTGATACAGGACCTTCGCGTACCAAGCAGTGTTCGATCAGTTTCCCAGTGGGCGCTGAAAACCACGATGGCCTTGGGCGTATACTTCTTAACAAGGAATTCTCCAAAGTCCTTGAGGAACCGGGGTAATGCGCCGCTCTTACTCATAGGTATGCCCGGGAGGTCCACTTCCATCATCGGAGACGAATGTGCAAAGAAGAACGCGGGGATCTTTGGGGGAGAAGAAGGAAGATCATCGAGTGCCCTAAGCCACTCTTCTCTAGTCTTTGGGGCGGTAGCAGTCATGGGGTGGAAGGCGACCTGTGTGAGGCAGGAAAGAGGAGGGAACTATGATCGGGTTTCGAGCGAGGGGTATTTAAACGTTGATTCGTGGAGAAGCGTGGGTGACTGATGGGTAATACAGTGCGATGATGACCTTTTGATCTTACGAGATATCGAGAGTGACCATTGAACGATCCGAATGCGTCGAGCGAGATCGGATTGGTCAACCGTCATACGTGGACGAGGGCGTTCATCACACATCGAGAGGTTGATCCTTTGGTCCGGCCCAAGTACCGCTCCGAAATGGTATAGATAGACGAACGCTCGCGCGACGCTCAACAGTTCGGAGGTAACAATCATCCAGAAAGCCGAGGGAAAGCCGCGACGGGGGTTGCCGATTGTGGGTTACCGTGTCAGGGCATCACTGTCATCATGTCCCGTTCCAACACAAACGGCTGGCTACGGGGTACGACCGTCCGAAAGGGCGGTGCGACAGCAAACACCCAACGACCTAGTCAGGGTCATGCAATCTCAACCTCAAGCACGATTTTTGGCGGCGGTGTGAAAGACCCTTCGGGAAGGACATCCGAATACTTTGTGCGTCGCGCGAGACAAATCCAAGAAGTCGTGCTGATTCAACCTCCTCGCGTAGTCAATGGATGACCAATGTCCAGTGTGTAAATCTGATAGGTATCTGAACCCGAAGTTGCGGCTGCTTGTTAGTTCATGTTATCACAAGATGTTCGCCTATATTCCCCATTCTCACCAGCAAACCGTGCGCTAAATACCCATAACATCACAGGTGCGAATCTTGCATCGATAGACTGTTCACACTCGGGCCTGCGCCGTGCCCGATATGCCAAATGACCCTGCGGAAATTGGCGTTCATACCACAAACCTTTGAGGATCTCACGGTCGAAAAAGAAGTGGCCGTTCGGCGGAGGATGGCCAAAGAGTTCAACAAACGAAGAGAGGATTTCATAGATATGCGGTCTTACAACGACTATCTCGAAGAAGTCGAAGACATTAGTGCGTGGCTTTCAAACAGATCACACCGACCAGTCGGTGAACCCTACCCATAGCTTTCAACCTGATAAACGATATCGATGTTGCTCAGACGGAAGCCCGAATACAAGCGTACCGTGCCGAAAACGCTGCTCTGATCGAATTCAACATCCAACGCGAGGAGCAGACCGCCCAAGCTATGAAAGAGCAAGAAGAGTACGAAAGGAAGCTCCGCGAACAACGTGCTCTTGACCTCCGCCGTGAAGAGGACGAAGAGCGCGAGGATAGGGAGAAACGCGAGCGGGAACTCATCGATACACTCGAAAACTCGACAAAGGATGCCTCGAAACTCGTCGCTAAAGCTCGGGCCGAGGCGCAAAAGAGGTCGGCTGCGAGGTCGGCATCAACTTTCCAGAGCACTTCATCGTTGTTGAGGTCGAGGGCGGCGCAAAGTACGGTCATACCAGATCCGCCGCACGTTCCGCTCCGGGACGATTGGGACGACTATACAGACAAGTATGTGGTCCAGGCGGATTACTATGATCCCATGACCGAACCAGTAAGAAAGGACAAGGAGGGGATCATGAGAGCTGGTGGGTACTTCATTGAAGAGGCTTGGGAAAGGGCCTTGAGGTCCGCCGTCGCTGGGTTAGATCTGCATCCCTTGGTCGGCTTTGGCCCAGGTATAGAACCAGATGGTGACGTGGTGATGGAGCTGACGTAGGTTTTGGACATCCTTCGCACTCGGTGTCCCATCTTGGCTGTTCACTCGGCAAGAGAACGGGTCTGTGCGCCTTGATTCTAAGACGGGATATAAACATATCCGCTGTAGTCTTTGAGATGTTCTCTACTGTGACGTGTTGTAATGGTACAGTGATCGAGCGCTCCTTGAATCAATTTTGCGACATCGGACCACTACAGATTTTAAGCCAGAATTTTTTCCAGCTCTTGTATCTACACCTGGCATTGGTACCTATATCACAAATTTTTGTTTTTCTCTCGTGTCGGCCAAAAAACGGGCGACTTGAATGATGCTGAGCTTACCCTATTTGGAAGGTATGTCACGCTCAATCGTCACAGTGGTCACGAAAATTCACAACAATTTCTCGCACTAGAGCCCTAAACCACCTCCCCTCCTGACCCCCTTACATCCCTCCCTGGCGAATGTGGCCTATATCAAAGCCATCCCGCTACTTTCATTCTGTTTTTTAGTTGCGTATGTCCCAGCACCGATAAAGTGAGCTTTGGAGAACCGTGACAGCCGGTGTCACGCGCGGTCACAGGGAGGTCCGCGAGGGGTTGCTCGTTTCTAGCATAAATTAGGCCGCAGGGCGATGAGAACTCACTTTTGCAGCTTAACATTTTTTGGTGTGTTGGTGGTTGACTGGCAGATTACACTATATCAATGTTTAGTTGGGCGGGTCTCTCTATCGTGCAAAATAAAATCGTGTGTAGTTTGATGTGGCACAGTTTCCATGAAAACAAACGATATTCCAGTAACCGATTGATCTTTTTCTAAAATTTGTCAACACAATGCTTCAGATATGTAGGGCGTTCGGCCATCCAAATATCCAGGCAAAAACTGGGTTTTGTGTCGCCCGATAGTCTAATTATTCAAGTTGCCCAACCCGTTCGAGGAGCACTCGGCGATCACCGTATCAATTGTGTGAACTCACACCAACTCAGAAGTGTTCGATTCACGTGTACATGGTTTGAACGATACTGATTAAGTTACAAAGGTCGGGATCACATTGTCCACGCTGTACAGCGGTTCCGGTGGTTGTTGTGCCTATTCATCAACTTCGACACCATGCTCTTCCAACTTGGCCTTGGCACGTTCCTTAGCCTCCTCGCCGGTGTTGGGGTCTAGGTTCAGAGTGAGAATGCGTCGGTGTGATGTTACGTTGAGACAGAAGATACGCACTGTGCAAGGTAGCCTTGTAACCGCCGAGGACGCGGTTGACCTCCTTGCCGGATTCGTCGGCAGCGTGGCTAATGGCGGAGCGGTTAGCGAGAGTGTGTTGTAGATGCCGGAATGACCTACTCGCTACCAGCAGAGAGGTCGACGTCGCCATCCTCGACCTCTTGAATGACTTGACGAGAATGCTCCTTCGATTCGTCGGACGTGTTGGGGTTGGCGATGTTGGCCTGAGAGGTTTGGTAATGTCAGGCAACTCATACGGAACGAAGCCGACCGATTTATGTACCTTGTGGCCGCCGATGACATTGCCAGGGTTCTTGACAGAAGACATATTGTAGGAGAGGACGCAGGGGTGTTTCTGAATGTGGTGGGTTATGGAAAAGGATGCTGAGAGAAAGCGACCAGGTTTTCTCTGTTTATATACGCCGACAACAACCTAGGAGGTTGGGGAAATGACCTCATGGGTTGAACTTTATGACGCAATCTCTTTGGTTCGTCGATTTCTCGGTGGTCGCAATAATAGCCGAGCCTATGTAAGATAGGAGCCACAATCTCCAGCACGATGTGCCGAGGGCATCGAGAAAGGCATGGATGCAGGGAGGAGCAAGTATGACATATGAGTCAAGCGGGAACTATGAATCGCAGCCAGCCATCGAACCTCGGCATTGACGTCATCAGCGGGATGGAATACACAGACCGCGAGCACACAGCTGAAAGACCTAGCATACAGAGGAGGCGGAAAACCTTGTAAACGGGAGAAAAGGTGAGGAGGGAGAGTCTCCATTCCAGCTCGGATCACTGCGTGAACGGGATCCCGAGCCGAATCCTCCGAGTCATCCTCTAGCCCAGAGTCTCAGTCTGACTTGGCAGCGCCCGCTATGATACCAGAGCGGAAGGTGTCGACGTCAGGTTGCAAGGTGTGACCTTGGAACGCTCATCCTGTGCGGCGCTTGGCAAGTGGACTAGTACCTTGATCTCCACTCGGGTTCCCACAGATTCTGGATAACAGCTGGTCGAGTAACCAGATGAACCTCTGTGCATAATTCTTGTGTGGAAGGGGTTGAGCTTGAAGGGGAAATTCGCCGCACATGGGACAGGGGGCGCAATCCATGTCTTTTGTAACGCTCCGACTTGTTCCAAAAAATCGCCATTTTTGGTAACGACTGATGGTACACTCGTTATATCACATCTGAGGATATCCGAGCCACTCCGATCGAAGTCGTGAACTTCTGCAAAATGGCGTAATAGGGTCATCATAATTCGCCTTCGAGTTTCGTAATGCCCATCACCCGAAAATGTTTATCATCCCACTCCTGGGGTCAGCAACCGCACACTCCTCGTCGTTCGAACCCTTCCCACAAAAATTCTCCACGACTGTCGTGATGTCTGCCTCGTCAAAGATTAATAACATTCCTCATGGTGGCGTGTTGAAGGTCTGGTCACATTTCTCCGATCATTTACCTTAGTTGGTTATTTACCTGCCGACGCCGCCAGGACCTCGTTCGGAGAGACCAAGGCATCCATGACGCTTTGAAGCAGGAGGCCGCAACACTACCTCCTCTCGTACTCACCGAGGTACTGTGTACCCTACGTCCCTTGGCTGGATTTTGACGTCGATCACACCTGCAGAGACAATTATGCGACCTCGAGCTCCTTCTCAACGGAGGATTCAGCCCGCTTGAGGGTTTCTTGAACAAGGCAGATTACGAAAGGTTAGTTTGTTGTCGGATCAAGCACCCCTCATCTGAAGCGTCGGCACAGCGTGGTCGAGAACCTGCGGCTTACGGATGGCACAGTGTTCCCGATCCCCGTCACCCTGGACGTCGCTCAAGAAGAGATCGATACCCTCGGACTGAGCCCCGGCGTGCGTCTCGCTCTGCTTGATCCCCGAGACGATCAAGCACTAGCTATCCTCACGATTGAGGACATCTACACTTTTGACAAGGTCAAAGAAGCTGTCAACGTCTTCGGAGCAGATGATATCGCCCACCCCTCAGTGGCTTACCTCCATAAGAGAGTCAAAAAGTTCTACGTCGGCGGAAAAGTACAAGCGATTCAACTGCCCACTCACTTTGACTATGTCGCTCTAAGATGTATGCATGTCCCATTGTTCGACCTCCAGGTAGAGGCTGACCATTCTCGGAAAGACACTCCCTCCGAGCTTCGCGCCCATTTCAAGAAGCTCGCTTGGCGCAAGGTAGTCGCTTTCCAGACCCGGAACCCCATGCACCGTGCGCATAGGGAACTGACCGTCCGAGCCGCTCGCCAACGCCAAGCGAACATCCTCATCCACCCTGTCGTGGGGTTGACAAAACCCGGCGACGTCGATCATTACACTCGTGTCCGGGTGTACGAAGCCATCATGGCAAAGTACCCCAACGGTATGGGGCATTTGGCACTCTTGCCACTAGCAATGCGTATGGCTGGTCCAAGGGAAGCCGTCTGGCACGCGATAATCCGTAAAAACTATGGTGCCACTCACTTCATCGTTGGACGAGATCACGCCGGACCTGGGAAGAACTCGGCTGGGAGGGACTTCTATGGACCCTACGATGCTCAACAGCTGGTCTCGAAATATGCGGACGAACTGCGAATCGAGATGGTTCCGTTCCAGCAGATGAGTTACGTCCCATCAACGGATGAATACCAACCCTCGGACGAGGTGCCTAAGGATGTCCAGACCTTGGATATCTCCGGAACAGAGTTGAGAAGGAGGTTAAAAACCGGTGCTCCGATCCCTGACTGGTTCAGTTATGAGTGAGTTTTTAAAGGCTTTGATCGGCCGAGAGCACCGATCCCATCTGATCCCTCCCTCTATTCCAGAGCTGTCGTGAAAACCTTGCGAGAAAGCTATCCACCTCGATCGAAACAAGGCTTTGTCCTCTTCCTCACTGGTGTGTACAATGCTGGTCAGGATACGATCGCCAGGGCATTGCAAGTCACCTTGAATGAGCAGGGTGGACGATCAGTCTCCCTCGTTCTGGATAACGGTGAGAGTTTGTTGGTCTGGGGGCGTTGGTTGCATCAGGAAACTTACCCGTTCTAAATTTGGAGACCTGAAAACTGCGACCCAGGTGGCAAAAGATCTCGGCAGCATCGCGTTCTTCACTTCTGAATTGGCGCGCGCGGGTGCTGCGGTCATTGTCACTTCCCTAACGCCCAAGCGGGAGGATCAGAATCAGTTCCTGCAGACCGTGCTCCACGGGGCAGGAACGGGCGCCAACGTTTTCCACGTTCACGTTTCAACTCCTTTGGAGCACGCCGAGGTGACCGACCGTAGACAGGTCTACGCTCGAGCCAGAAGGGGAGAGCTGAGTGGATTACCTGGGATTAACGTGGAGTATGAAACACCGGAAAAGCCGCACTTGTCGGTCGATGTCACCGCCCAAGGAATCCCAGAAATCGTTCACAGTGAGTTCATCGACCAGCCATTGTTCGCGGTTGCTGATCGGTTGTTCCCTTGGTTCGCTTATGACGCGGTTCCAGGTGTTGTCCTGCTGCTGGAAGCGTCCTCTCTCGTCTAAACAACTTCCGTGCACATACCTTAGATATATAATAGAAAGCCAAGCTATGTAAGCTCACTGCACTACGCGCGTCCCTAAACGGGGATGCATCCGTGAGAATCAGAATGGGGCACAGGTCTCCTTGGCGTCTATTGCCACAGAGGCTGGGCATGTCGAAAGCGCACTGCCGCGCTATCGACCGGGTGTTATTATAAGTGATTCGTGACATGGCGCCTCCTTTCCTTCGTCTTTCATCTCTCCCCCCACACCTCGACGCCGCCTCGCCCATTCCTTCAACGCACAGTCCATTTCCCTAACGATCCACTACTTTACGCCTCTTCATGAAATCCCTCCTCCCGCTGTCGGTCGTGTCGCTCCTATTTTCCTGCTTGGATTTCGTCGGTGCCGTCCGACTCGAAATTCACGGAAGATCTCCTCAATGGGAACACAACGCCCTCGCGGTCGCCCAGAAGAGAGGCCTGACAGTTGAGAAGAGGTCCAACATCCATACCGACCAGGGTTCCGGCATTCTCACCAACTCGGACGACATCACTTATTATTCCTCTCTCCTTTTGGGCGGAAAGAACTTCTCCGTGAACATCGATACCGGTAAGCCCCTTCGTACACCTCCGTTTCCCGTCATCGCTGACCTTGATTGCAGGAAGGTGAATAACACTTTGAATGACAAATCCCCAGTGAATACGTATTGATCGCTTTTCGTTTCCGATCACCAGCACGGACTTGTGGGTGGGTGGGGGTGTACCTGGCGCGACCGAGTCCGGTAAGACTGCCAAAGTCCAGTACGCCATTGGGGCCGTCTCAGGTCCCATCAAGTTTGCGGACCTCGATTTTCTTGGGTTTAATGTCACAGACCAAGCCTTTAGTGCGTCCCTTGTCACCCCAGATTCACTTCGCCCGACTGACCGCCGTATTCTCAAACAGTCTCTGCAACTGGCAAAGACGACGGAACAGGTCTGATAGGTTTAGGCCCCAACCGCGGTTCTAACATCAGGGAAGTTATTGGGACTTCGAAAGGAAACGCAGTTTTGGACCGCATCTTCCTCTCCGACACTTCTACGCCCAATTACATTACTACCTTGCTTGGGCGGTCTGACGACCCCACGGATCTCTATCCTGGAGATATTACCATTGGCGAAGTCATCCCCGGCTTTGAAAACGTCATGCAGATGCCGAAGATTCCCGTCGCCGAGGTATCTGTACGGGAACAGAGTGACCAGCACTGGCAAATCCTCCTGGACAAGAATGGTATCACCGGCCCGGACGGCAAGGTTATTAATACCACTTCAATTGTCGATGGGGGGAACCGTTTGAATGCAGTTTTGGACACTGGTTTCAGTTTGACACAGGTTCCTAGGCAACTCGCCGATGCCATCTACGGAAGAATCCCCGGTGCAACGTTTGGTGCCGTTGGCCGCGGTGTTGGTGAAACTTGGAGGTTCCCTTGTGACGTTGAGGTCAACCTCACCTTCACGATTGGTGGTGTAAAATATCCAATCCATCCTTTGGATACCTCCCTAGACTGGAGTGAGAACGGAACCGACTTCTGCATCGGTTCGGTCAGTGCTTTTTTTTATACTCTTGCGCGCGTCGTCTGACTGTATTCGCCGCAGTTCCAGCCCAGGATCATTAGCAATGACAACTACGACATGATTTTGGGAATGTCTTTCCGTGAGTCAACCTTCATTCCGTTAGCCATGCAACCAACTTAATTACTTTCCCCTCAGTCCGAAACGCTTACATGCTCGTAAATTTTGGAGACTTCATTGATGGCAAACAAAACAAAGTCGCCAACCCATACATCCAACTCCTTTCAACCACAGACGATATCTCCGAGACACACAATGACTTTGTTCAAGTCCGATTAAAAGGCGTCGACTCGACTACTGACCAAACCTTCTTGGACACCTATACTCCCTCCGGTCCACCAGAAGTAAGGACGAGCAGCGGCAGCGGTATTTCCGACTGGCTGTACAACCACAAGACAATCCTCATTGCCGTCGGAGCGTCCATTGGTGGACTCCTCCTGATCTTGTTCGCCGCGTTGTGCTTCTGCAGAAGGAGAAGGAGTAACGTTAGGGAGAAGGGTGGAAAGAGGGTGCGGTTCATGCAGGGCGTACCAGTCAGTGGAAAAGGAGGTTACCAACGAGTCGATGAACCTGCCCCTCCAGCGGAAAGTTATCTGCCGTCCTATGGGAAGGTGTAACGGGTTTTCTCGCACTCTAGGTGACGCAAGGACATGCTTTCATCAGGCCTATTTATACGTGTATCACAACTGCTTTTATCGTTACCTCGCACTTGTTAATTCGATGCCATCTACTGTGACCACTGCACTCTTGCCTATGTGTTCCCTTTGTTCATCTCCAACCTACCACATGCCTCGGTAATGGAACAGCAAGGATCCCCTGGGATGCCTTTTCGTCCTTGGGCATACCCATTATCGTCCAACACGTGTGACACAATGGGCACGGGCTCTCGCCTAACCGTACGTCACCAACGATGGACCAAACCGCAGGGACACGAGAACAGCCCCGACAGAGGTCAATCTGAGGAGGGGTGATTTGGAGTGTCAGTGGGTAGCCTTGCTTGGGATCTGTCGGGTGAAGCATCCTGGAATAGGATTAACGATAGGTCGCGAAGGCGCCAGAATTGATGACAGACCTGATCTGATCAAAGACGAGGAAGTGCTCGCAATTTCCTTGGTGGAGGAACCAATACGGTTTATTGAGTCTCAGTGAGAGGGAGCAGAGTGGTGTGGAGCTAAGTGAGGTTGGGGACTTGACCAACGGGTCGAGTTGGTCGAGAGGCAGCTCCTCGAGTTGCTTTCGCAGCTTTCTGTGATAAACGGAGGATGAGCCTAGGGCGTAGTACGACCTAAAAAATCGACATACGTCGCATAGTCTTGTTCGCCTTGGCCGTCGCCATAAAGCACACCTTCGATGAGTATTACAGCACCAGAGTTCTTGTGGATAGTGTTTGGGTCATAACCGACCAATTCGCCATCTTCGTACACTTCCTCCGGCATCTCGTTTGATACGCATGGTATGCAATTTACCAGATCTCCAAGACTTTGAGAACTCAACGCAGCATGTCGCGAACTCCGTGCCACAGCGGTCGACCGGTATGGCAGCCGGTGATATACTGTCACGGACAATATGGCCTCCTTGCTGGTGGACACGACGGCCGCATTTGTGGATGTTGACGGTTTCTAGTGGAACAAACGTCAGCGGGAAAGAACGGATCGTGATGAGGGGTGCCAACATACGGGTTCTGTGAACGGGTTGAGGTCGGTGAACCTCGGACCGCGTAGAAATCCGGCGGAATCCAAACGGTATGGCCAAGATTTGAGTCTCACGGCGTCGAGTTTCCGTTGTAGAGCCGTCACCTCCTGATGTTCTAAAGCGGGTTCTGGCAAGTTCATCCTCCTGCGCTTCCGCTTTCCAGACGTGTCTGCGGACTCGTGAATCATGTTCACGGTCAATTCGTGGTTCTTTAAAACATGGGCCGCTAGACGAGGATTATTCAAGACATCCTCCAGAGGGCGTTTCAGTTCATCTACGCTGTACCGGTCCTTGTGAATCCCATTTGACAAGGGGTTGGGAGTGAGATAACGTACCTGCACTCTTGGATGATGTCGTGATCTACCTCGCCGACTTGGAACGATGTCTGGTCGGGAGCAGACCGCACGAAAGCTGCGATGTCTATGAGGTTCGAGTGAGGACCGAACCTGGATTCGAAAGCGAGGATGCTGTTTGAGTTGGCCATTGGTCGTCTGATGTGAATCGGACATAACGGAGTGCACAAGCTCCGTTCCCGACCATTAAAGAAGATGAAATAGCCGACACAATACGTTTTCCTTTTCCCTCCTCCTCCATCCTGGTCAGATACCATGCTCTCTCGGGTTCGTCTCAATCGTGTCGCTGGTCGCCCTCACCCCTTACGACCTTCAAACGTTAGTGGAATTGCGACAAGAGCATCCTTGGCTGCCAACGCACTCAGACAGTCTCGCTCGGCTCTCAGTCGGCCGACGTCCTCTTCACTCTCCGCCCTCAACTTGCCCGCATACACCAGGAACATGTCCGCTTACGCTGAATCTGCCGTTCGTCCGGCACCAGATCAGGTCATTCAGGACATCGCTGACTACGTTCTCAACTACAAAATCACCTCGGAGCTCGCGTATGAGACCGCCAGACTCTGTCTTATCGACACCGTCGGATGCGGTCTTGAGGGTTTGAGGTTCCCCGAGTGCGCGAAACTCCTCGGACCAGTCGTAGAGGGAACCAAAGTGCCAAATGGTACGCCCTTTCGCTGGTTCGTATGGTCCGATGACATTGACGCCGCTCTTTTGTCCACAATCAAGGCACTCGTGTCCCAGGAACTAATTATGAGCTCGACCCCATCAGGGGCGCGTTCAACATTGGAACGATGATCCGATGGCTCGACTTCAACGACTGTTTCCTTGCCGCAGAATGGGGTCACCCCTCCGACAACTTGGGTGCTATCCTCGCCGTTGCCGATCATCTCGCACGCCAGGGTCAAAAGCTCACTGTCCACGATATCCTTACGAGCATGATCCAAGCTCACGAAATCCAAGGATGCCTTGCCCTTCTTAACTCCTTTAACCGCGTTGGCCTCGATCACGTCGTCCTCGTCAAGGTCGCCAGTACCGCCGTTGTCTCCAAGCTCTTGGGTCTCAACCGTGACCAAATCATCGACGCCATCTCCCAGGCATGGGCTGATGGTCAGTCTTTGCGTGCCTATCGTCATGCTCCCAATACCATGTCCAGGAAGTCGTGGGCTGCCGGTGATGCTTGCGCTCGTGCCGTGAACATCGCCCTTCTTGTCAAAAAGGGAGAGACCGGCATGCCTTCAGTATTGACTGCCAAGACCTGGGGCTTCTACGACGTTCTCTTCAAGGGCAAGCCGTTCGAGTTCCAACGCCCTTATGGATCTTACATCATGGAGAACGTTCTCTTCAAGATCTCCTTCCCTGCCGAATTCCATGCCCAGACCGCTGTTGAGATCGCCCACACCTTCCACGACAAGCTCAAGGCTCTCGGAAACACCTCCGATGACATCAAGAGCGTCAGGATCAGGACGCAGGAGGCCGCTATGAGGATCATCAACAAGAAGGGTCCTCTTGCCAACTTCGCTGACCGAGAGTGGGTGCATTCGTGAGACTCGCGCGCTATCGTTAATGTGTTTTGCGCATATAGTCACGATATCAACTACATGGTTGCCTATCCTCTCATCTTCGGGGAGTTGACTTCTCAATCCTAGTACGTACCACACCTTTCGTCTCCCTTCTATACCGAGCCCTGACCACGGTGCAGCACCGACGCCGCTGCCGCTGACCCCAGAATTGACGCTCTTCGTGCAAAGATCACATGTGCTCAGGACGATGCCTTTTCTACCGAGTACCACGATCCCGAGAGGCGGTCCATCGGAAACGCCATCACCATCGAGTTGAATGATGGTACCGTCCTCGACGAGATCTCAGTTGAGTACCCCGTCGGGCACAAGAGGAGGAGAGCTGAGGGTACCCCTCTCTTGATGGCAAAATTCAAGAAGTAAGATTTACTGTTCCTTCGTGATATCATGCCATCGATTCTCACATTTTTGTTAATAGCCATATCAGGCCCCACTTCGACGAGGTCGCTCAGAGGAGGATTCTTGAAATCATCGAGAATCCTGCTGAGCTCTATAAGCTCCCGGTCGACAAGTTCACCGACTTGTTCACCAAGGCTTAAGATACGGTGATGGAGTTGATTAGGATCGTTGATCGTTTCGTCTATATTCCGAACTATAATCATTCGACACATCGTTACAACGTTACAATACAACTGCGTTCAACAGCCTTTCGTCGTGCTCAACCCGTCCGAACTGAAGGACAACGATGCGGAGAGGGACATCAGGAAATCAGTCATCGAAGTATACCCCAAACTCAATGCGGCTACCTTACCGCAAGAAAAACCAAAGTCATCTTTACGCTGCGATGACCACCATACCATTGACAACCTTCTTCTTGGAACGGCTCTTCCTCCCCGGAGCTTGAACTTGTGGTCGGGTTTTTTGCCCTGGGCCCCTGGTCTTTCCAGGAGGTACCGCCTTGTTGGTCTTGTAACCCCGCTGAGATGGCCGGGGATCGACTTTCACAGTTTCATGGCGCCCGTTTACAAGCGATCCACCAGGTTGTGCCTGAGACTGGATCCAATCAGGAGCGAATGGTTCTACGGTCAACTTTGCAAAGTCGTCGGAAAGGAGAGCAGTGTTAGCCTTAGACACGTCATCGAGTTGATAGTGGTAGTTCTGCCGAATCTTAGTAAGGGTTGCGTGACTAGATGGGTGGGCTGTTCCATCAGGGATAAGAGGGCGAGAGAGGTGGAGGTTTTGTTGGAATGGTGGGGGTGACGGTGGTCGAATGCCAACACCAACATTCTGATCTTCAGACGCTTCAAGTACGGCAGAGAGACGGCGGTGAGCAAGTCGGGTCATGGATGTCGCTTTAGTTCGCTGCAAGGATCGGATGGCAGCAGATGGTGAGTCAGGAGACGTAGGGAGGTGATTTATCTGGAGAGGGACGTTGGCCATACGTGATTTCGCCAGCGCGTTCATTGGAGTGTTTGGCGGGGGCCGTGGGTAAGAACCTAGATCAGAGCCTGGAGAAGCCAAAGCGTTATGAGCACGAGTCAATCCGGTCACAGAATTCAAGCCATAAGCAGAGATTGTTTGTGGATCGATCGCAGCCGAAGGACCCAGATAGACATCGTTCGCAGAGTGATTGTAGACCCGGGGTTGGTTTGGCAGGGGCGGTTCAGTGATCTCAATGGGGACGGAGGGAAGGTCTCTCGCTTGCAATGCCGGCGAGTACGGAGAATTCGAAGACCACTGAGACTGGGTCGCCGACTGAAAGAGGCCATGATTTTTACGGTACTGGTGAGCAATCTCCATAGCAGATTGGCGGCGTTTGGTAGGGACGGAAATCGACTGAGGTTGAGACTCGAGGATGATGATTGGGAGGGAGGAGCCCACGACGGTTTGAGTCGAAACAAGTGGTTTCGTATTCTTAAAGGATTCCTGTCTGTGAGGTAATGGCTTGAGGCCAACTCCTAATTCCTGCCTCCTGTTGGAATGTCGTTCATGATAGACCTTATGCTGGAATGGAACGTCAGTGACCCCAGTGAGAGTTGCATTCGTGGTATCGATCTGAGGCAGTTGGTACGCTTGTTCCTGGGTGTGAGGGGCCAACATTGGTCCCAGGTCAATTGGCTCAATGAAGTTAGGGCGGCGTATTCTCTGCTCCGCTGCAGCCTTGGTATTTCCTGTGGTGGTTGTTGCGGGTGGGTTCGCAACGACGCTGGAAAATTTCCCGGTAGTTTCAAAGGCTGAATGATTCTCGGAGGCGCGGTGAAAAGATTCAGATGAGGTAACTTCAGGTTTGGCGGTGTCTTGATCCAGTCCCCAAATCATCCTCGGCAGGTTGTCTTGTTCTTCGATGATAGTACCTTCTGCACCGCTGGAATAATGTGTTGAGAACTCGAGCACCAGCGATAAACCGGACTTACGATGGACAACGAGCATAGGGAAGGGAAGACGGCCCATGGAGTGCAGGGATTGGACGCGGCGGGGAACTTGCCCAAGTCGTCCAGTCTGCGAAGTGAAAGTCAGCAATATTCGTACCGGAACCTTTAACTCGTACCCTCGTCAGTGTTAGCTTTTGTTTGAACGCTGGTTTGGCGCAAGAATGCCTGAGAAACATGATGCTTATTCTGGATGATCACAACCGAGTCTGGGGACGAAGGGGATGAGCTTGAGTGGGAAATATCTGTCCCAACTGCATCGGTGCGAGCAAAAGAACTATTCGCGTCGCTTATCGAAAATGAATTCGACGTTTCGATGGCTGACTCTTCATATTCGGGCGGGTAGAGAACGAATTCCTTTTCCAATCTCTGGGACCGGATATTCTCTGGCATTGTCACGATACGCTGTTGAGATGAGATCTGGGACTTGACTGAAACTAGTGGGGCCGTTTCTGGTAAAGAGAGGATTCGCTGGCCGATGGTGTGAGTGGCGCGGGAGGGGAAGTTTGGTGGTAACCTGGTTTTAAGGATTCGCCGACTAATGGATATGGAACGGTCTGGCGTAGACAGATCGGATACAAGAGAACTATCAGAGTTTTGAGAGGGATTATCGGGTGTCTCGAGCGAAAAGTCGATGGTAGATGTTGATGTTTCAGACTGGGGGCCGCCGTCTGCAGGTTGAGGAGAAACGACAGAACAAGGAGAACAAAGCGGAGAGGGCGTCGTTTGCACAGCGCGAGATTCATATCCCTTTGACAAAGACATGGAGGCACAGCGAAGGGCGACAAGGACAAGGGAAAACCGAGTGGATGGAGGTTGAAGACAGGAAAACTTGAAATTGAACCAGAGATCGAAACGGCGCACTGATAAAGGACGCGTGACAGTGAAACACGTGAAATGTGACGAGGCTCTACAGATCCGTCACGCTAGGTTTTGGGCTTCTTCTGAAAGAAGCTGGATATCTTCTGCATTC
>Ga0307514_10002232_pt1 | contig 20652 bp, 25 predicted proteins | sample 16_EM_MG_FD_203088 | JGI IMG/M metagenome (GOLD analysis project Ga0307514, IMG submission 203088) | Populus trichocarpa ectomycorrhiza microbial communities from riparian zone in the Pacific Northwest, United States - 16_EM | ecosystem: Host-associated > Plants > Roots > Unclassified | place...
GTACCCATGCCTTCTCAGACGTAGCGGGATTGCTTCCAAGTAGCGTTGAGGCCGGTGTGTTTAAAAAATTCTACACCGGGTGGATCTGGTCCCACACCCGGCAGAAGCGCCCGATTATTTTTGAATAAATGATATTTTATTCCTACAAATCAACATGTTTACCTACAATTATATACTGTAACTGGCTATCCAGTGTGGAAGGGAGGGAGCCCGGGAGGAGCCAGGTATATGTGGCAGAAGGTGGGACGGGCCAACGAAGCGCCACGACATACCGGGGGAACGTTTCCCACGGGGGCTCCTCCTCCTAAATATGTTTTGATGGGGATGAGCGCTGGAGGGGACAGGGGGGGCGTGCGACATGATGGGAGTGAGTTCCCACGGTTGCACATCCTGGTGAGCCGGTGATCTACGAAGGGCGCCAGCAAGAAGCCCAGATCAGCCGGAGAAGGATGTCACTCACTTAGCCGAGCCGCAATTCGCCAGGCCCTGACCCCTGGGGTACCCACAACAGTCCTGGAGGTACTTGTGATTGAACCACACAAGCCATGGAGCAGTTTGTATGCACGAAAGCCAGGTAAGAGAACTACAAGAGCCAGGGAGTTAATGCACAAAGAGCGCGGGAAAAACTCCACGAAGTTGTGACAACTTTAGTAAGGACACCTGTATATACCACCTCCTGTATACAACAAGTAGATCTTCCATAATCTGAATGTCTTGTTGTCACGTGACTGTTGTGAGAAAGGAAAGATAAAGTGAGCGTGTAAGGGGAAAACATAGTAAACATAGATGAGTCAAAGGAAAACATATGAGAAATGGGAATAAACATATGGAAAGAAAAGGGTATAAAACGAATGAAGTGAGAGTTGGACTTAGCGAAATAAAAGAGTTGAGCAAAAGCAGTGTTAAAACTGCACGCGCGATAACAAACACAGTCCTCAGCTATCTTCGGTCTTGGAACACTGTTAGCACCCAATCCGGCAAGCAACACTCATTGTTGTACCCGATGTACTTAGATCACTATGTACAGCCCTGCACTCCGCTGACATAAATCTATGCTTTCAAAAAAGAAAAAAGAAAAAAAGTGATCGGGATTACTTAATCAGGAAGTACAGATGTTGTGATGTTCGTCTAGCAGAGATAATGGAATTTACGGGGTGGAGAAACCTTGCAAGCAAGGTAATAAGAGAGTATCGAGCGTGAGGTTGGCTGGATGGTTTACCACCGAGGGCGTGACATCTGAATACATTTCATTTGTAGTCAATTGATAGGCGTAGAGCCGTTTGTATTATTGATTACAAAAATTTGTTACCGCGGCCGACCCCTACAAAATCTGTCACTTTCCCACAAGACCCTCACGCACCCCGCGGAGCCGGATCCGGGCTTGCGCCGAAACTAACCACCCTCTGGCCAAACAACGCGCCAACGTTCGAGTGAAGGTCAACCCACGGCCGCATCTGCCCAAGTTACCTTCCGTTGCTTCAGATGTGTACTGAGTCTGGAACCGGACTGAAGACGAGTAACAGTGGGATACTTTGCCGCTGTCCTAACTTGTCGACAGAGCGCGTGAAAAGTAAAGGGGAGAAGGGGAGGACATTGGGACGTATGGAGGGCTTGGACAAAAAACAACGAGAAGGTACTATTGATGGACGACGAGGGGAGAAGTGCTGGAAACATAGAGCCATCAGCTGCGCAATCGAGCGACAAGAAGAGAAGCAAACACACCACGATGAGACGGAAGCACACGACTCAGTACCTGCGCAGGAAGAAGACGCATCGTTAGTAATTTCGAGAGGACAGAGAGCATGGAGAACGAACCTAGGCTTCGAATGACCAGCCGACTTACTCGGCATCGACGTCGAGGAGGTGGGAGCCGGGGAATTTCTGGCTGATGGCATCCTTGAGCATGTAGTACGGCGTGATATAGGTCTTGTCCGTCGCGTCTGCCGGGCCTCCGCCGCCGGTGAGCATGCCAATCAGACGGCCGTCCCTGCCCACGACCATCGAGCCAGAGTCGCCGCTTTCGGAAAACTTGTCGTTACGGCCCGTCTTCGTGTCGTAACCGCAAACGATATACTCGAGCGCCTTCTCGGAGATGTTGTGGTCGGTGTACACGCGAGTGATGGACTCGAGCCCGGTAACGCGCCCGAAAGTGGTGCCGGTGGTGCGACCGTTCTTCACTGCCAGTAGCGTCTGTACGTTGTGGAAGTCGAGGTTCTGTGGGTTGCGCATCTCGGCCTCGGTGACGTAGCCCTTGAGAGTGAGGAGCATGTGCTTGGGCGTAGAAAAGCCGCGACGATCGTTGGGTTGGGAGAACATATACTTTTCCCAGTCGTCTTTGGTCTTGTTACCGCCTGTGTTAGAAAAAGAACCGTCGGTCTGATGAGGGACGAAAAAAACAACAACGAGGAGATGCGAAAGTGACGTACCAACGAACAGTTTGTTGCCCTTGAAATCGGCCCGCTCTATCTTGTCCTCGTCCAACTGGATCATGCTCCAGTCGTACATGAAGCCGCCGGCGCCGACCTCGATCTTGGAGCTGTGAAGGACAAAGCCGATGACGCGCGATTCGGCTGTCGTGAAGTTCTTGGTGACGTAGGTGTGGAGCCGGTCGGCTTCTCCGATCTTGTTCCTCGCAGCGTCGATCAAGTTGACGAGCTCCTTGCGCTTAGCCGCGAATCTATCGTGCTCGCCCTCCACCGGCTCGGGGATCTCGTTGAGGTTCGACTCCCAAGTTTCAATATTGCTGATCTCGGTGCCGATGAACTCCATGATGTTGCCGACTGCCTTATTGAACGATTCGGTACCGAGGAGAAGGACGTCCTCACGCAGATGAGACGCTTTTTTGCGGTCGTAGGCCTTGTTGTTGAAGAGCGGCGGCGGGTGGGAGACATGGGCGCACGTAAAAAGCCCAAGGCGCTTGTCGGCTGGGTTGCTGCTGAGGCGGAAGAAGACGCTGCCAGAGCCCTCGTAGTGAGGTGACTTGTAAGGCGCGATCGAGAGACCGGGAGTCGGCGTGAAGGGTTTGCGAAGGGCAGGAAGACCCTCCAACTCCAACGCGGGTTTGAAGCCCATGAGCTTGGGGCCGGTGCCATTGCGACGGTAAATGGACTCGATGAAGGCGACCTCGATCTCAGGATATCCAGCGGTCTAGATGACAATGAATAATGAGACGTTTGGTTTGTTCGCAGCGTAGACTTTACTTACGACGAGGATCTTGTGGAGGGCATCAGCAGCAGTGACGGCGTCGTCGAAGGTAAGAGAGCCAGGCAGGACGGCGATGGTGACGACAAACTCGCAGATCAACTCCGCCATGCCCGCATTTGCATAGGCGAGCGGATTGAGCGCGTTCCACTTGACTTGGAGCGAGTCGAGCACTTCGGTCATGGTCTTCGCAGTCTTGACCCAGGTCGGCTGGATTGGGTGGTCGTGGATGGGACGGGAGGCGCGAACGAGCTTCTGAGAGTTGCTGTCGGCGACGGGCCACTTGGGTCCTTTCTTGAAGACGCAGGGCGTTCCGGACCCGTAGAAGTCGGTGATGGCGTTGGGGTACAAGTTGGTCAAGCGAGTCAAGTCATCCTCGACGACAAGAGTTTCGGTAGGAGAGAGGAGAGAAGTAGGGGACCCGAGCGAGCCCTCAGACGGCGTAGTTGAGGCTAGATTGAGGGTGGCCTTGGACCTGTCGACGCAGGACTGGAGAAATTCCTTGCCGACGTGGCTAGCGATTTCGAGAGAAACAGACACTGCGGAGGAAGAGACGATGGCGGTTAAAACAAACGAATGGGCGGAAACATCGAACGCTTACTTTTTTTGAGGCCTTTATTCTTGGTTTACTGGGATATAACAGAGGCAATGGTCTTGCCAACTATTTCCATCTCGTGCATTTCAGATGGCTTCCGACCGGATGAAACCCTACATGGTAACCGTACAAGTGATTACGAGACCTGTTGGACTAGCGTATGGCTACATAATGTCGTTGAAACCTTATTACGGATCGCGCCCGACGCTGTGAGGTTGTGGCCAAGATATAAGGCGTCGTAATCCATTGTGGGGAATCGCTCGGGTCGTGAGGCATAAAAAATTTCCCACATTTTCCTGATGAAGGCACGTCCGGCATCCTCAACAACCGCACCCTGTTCTGACCCCGGCAGCGAGAACATGAGGCTCCCAATTGGGGTACGTGCATTCTGAGGCGTTGGACGAAACTTGCCCAAACGGTATCCAGTGGTGGGCGAACCCTGCGGTCGCGTCCAATACCTGCCATAAGATAGGGCCGCCCTTGTCGCCTATAGACATGCACTTCTTGTATCGCACATCGACTCACCCACATACATATTCATTATTACATAGCGTAGTTTGCTGTTCATGGGTCGTGGAAAATGGAGCGGTGGATTTCGGTCTCTGGTGCGAGGTCCCCCGTGATCAGTGATGGAACCAAGTTGAAAGTTCCTCCGCCACCGCGATCGTGACGGCGGATGAACTCAAGACAGCCAAAGTGGAAGCCACCCGCACAGCAATCCCCACGTCCGAACGCACTCTCTTTCTTTTACTTCGTGCTTGAAGAGCCCCACGTCGACGATATACCCCTCCCCACACGCCGATCCCATGCCCTCTCCATCGCCAGGTGCGAATACACCCTCAAGTTCTGGAAACGGCACTCCAAAGTTGCTAAATGACTATGTATGGCGGCAAGCACCGTTACTTTGCGGCTTCGCTCATGATGGCACCCCCAGCAACTTGGCGATTGTCTCGGGAAAGGCGCGTTCGGTCAGGTCTATCGTGGGTTCTCCAAACTTCTCCCCGATATCCTCGTGTTCTCACTCGTTTCTAGGCGCCCTCAATTGGGCCACGGGGGAGACTGTGGCCGTGAAGGAGATTACGTTGGCAAATATACCGAAGGGCGAGATATCCCAAATAATGGTAGATCACCCTCTTGCACTGTCACCCTAACCACTCACTCACCTCTCCCCAGTCAGAGATTGATCTACTCAAGAATCTGAATGTGTGTGTCTATGTCAAGTCCGTTTCACAGACTGACCCAGGTTCAGCACCCGAACATCGTCAAGTATAAGGGATTCTTCAAGACACGAGAGTTCCTGTACATTATCCTGGAGTGCGTCACGTTTTATAACCCCACAGTGTATCCTTAGAGTTGATTCCGCAGATTCTGCGAAAATGGATCCCTACACGCCGTCTGCAAACGGTTTGGAAAGTTTCCAGAGAATCTTGTAGCCGTGTACATATGCCAAGTCCTTGAAGGATTGGTGTATCTTCACGACCAGGGTGTAATACATCGAGATATCAAGGGCGCAAACATTTTAACGAACAAGGACGGATGTGTTAAACTCGCTGATTTTGGAGTTGCCGCAAATACTACAACCGCAGCCCGCGATGATGCCGTCGTCGGGAGTCCATATTGGAGTAAGTCGCGAGGTTTTGACCTTTTGGTACGCCGCTCAAGTCACCTATAGTGGCACCTGAGGTTATAGAACAATCCGGTGCTACAACGGCCTCTGATATCTGGTACGTCCACAGCTTCTTGAATGGCAGCTGGGTAATAAACTCCGTGTAGGAGCGTAGGCTGTGTGGTGATTGAATTACTTGAGGGGAAACCGCCATATCACTTTCTGAATCCCATGCCTGCCCTCTTCCGGATAGTACAGGACGACTGCCCCCCGATACCTGAGGGAGCCTCACCAATTGTGAAGGACTTTCTTTACCATTGTTTCCAGAAGGATGCGAACCTGCGCATTTCCGCGAAGAAGCTCCTCAAACACCCGTGGATGGTTCAAGCAAGAAAACAACTTGAAGTACAACAAGGGATGCCGTCCACTGCTGACGGCAGGAGACCGCGTAGCAACTATAACTTTGACGACGCGGTGCTAAAGGTTCAAGAATGGAACGAAGCACTGAGGTGTATGTACTTTTAAATTTTCAACGGACGTCCTTAATTCTGTCCTAGCTCCTTCGCGGCCTTCAAGGCCTCCTGCGCGAAGTCGCCCAGGATCACACTATCGACCTCCCTCCCCCCATTCTCCCACCGAATCGGTTTTTCCAGCAGGGTCCACCAACGCTTTATCATCTTCAACCTCTGGTGGTTCCCAACCGACTGTCTCCATGCTCAATGCATGGAAGGCCGGCACGCTGTCTACCACAAATACGAGACCTCTGATTTCTAATCAGATTCGTGAACCAATGCCTCTCCACTTTGTGCTCCAGCCACCGGAAGAGCAGACCGACAACTGGGACGACGATTTTGAAGAGGGTATATCCTTGACAAAATTACAAGGTAACATTATTCCGCAGGGGGTTCGAGATCTTTTCTATTAACGTCACTGTAGCCCTTGACAAGCCTGTGACAGAGGAGGAAAGGCAGGAGAACGATGATAACGCGCAGACAATACGACCCACACGTAGCCCCTCCGGTCCCAGCATGACAATCCCGCTTGCAAAACCTCCACCTACGAGTATCAGCCCAATTGTCGAAGATTACTCTGACCTGGCGATTGACGAAGACGACGAGCAATTACTTGGGAAAGTCGCAGACTTCCGGGTTCGACCTTTTTGACTTTCCTTTACGGCGTCCGCCGCTGATCATCTCGTAGAACAAGAACCCTTCGCAAAGAGGCCTTTTCCACCCGGACGACATCAAGACAATCGGCATCGCCCCCATCAGTCCTGGCCCCAAGACAGCACCTTTACCAGACATTAAACAACTCTCTCTCAGTCCGCTCGTTCAACCCACTCAACCGTCCATCGGACCAAAGTCTGTCCGCTCTCACTCCCGGTCATCCTCCAGTGCTGGATCTTATGGTCGATCTGAGGCCAGACGTGTGTCGAGCAAAAGTGCGGAGTTCAATAAATATGCAGAAACTGATGATGAAGACTACGACGACGTGTTCTTTTCTAAGCCAAGCGGCTCATGTGAGTTTCTATGGCGCAAATCTGTACTTTTACGTTGACACAATGATAGCCGCGCCACCACTCCAGCTTACAACACGACTCTCGAATAAATCATGGGTTAGTGTAGACTCGAATATCGAATATTTTATGGGGCTGAAGCGATCTGTTCAGCTTGGGGATGAACACTCCGATGAGGAGGATCCATTTGCGGAGGTGAGGCGAATTGACCCCTCGCTGTCGGCCTATAGCGCTGAACTCTTTCAGATTGACGAAGGATTCGCCGAAGATGACTTGGAAGCCAACCTGCAGAGGGACAAGCATGCCCGCCTCTGCAACTTGGTTAACCAACTTATCGACGAGCTCACGCCTGCTGCGCCCGACTTTCAGTTGCAGGAAGCCTGTAACCAGCTGGTGCCCGTCCAGATTTCCTTCTCCACTGCGATTGCCACTTACGATTGCCCTCACCCAGCTCTTCATCCTCACGGATTCCCCGGAAATGCTCTCACAACTCGTTTCTTCCCATGGAATGCTTGCGATACTGGAAGTCTTGGAGGGAAACTGTTCAAGAGAGGTAAACATGAAACTCCTTCATATTGTAAATCTAGTACGTCCTCTACCTAAATACATCACCCGGAAATGGACTTACCCCACCTAGCTCGTCATCGAAGATGCAGGATTTCTCGAAAGCTTCTGTTTGATTGGGTATGCTTCAATTTGTCTCCCTAGTTGTTATTACATGTTGAATTTCCCCAGCGGTATCCCGGTTATGATGGGCAAGTTGACCTCCCTACTACAATGAGAGGCATCACATTAAAACCTTGTAGGCTTTGCTTCCAAGAAATACCCCTCTGAATGCCGACTCGAGGCATCCAAATTCATCCGCCTCCTATGCAATACGTCTGTCCTCACCTTACAGATGTTCATCTCGTACGTCGGGAGTTGAGATCGATCGCCTTGAACTAAAACCCTTTCAGATGTCGAGGATTGAAGGTGTTGGTTGACCTTCTCGATGAAGATTATGCCGAACAAAGCGAGCTTGTTGTCGATGCTTTAAACGGTATCGGTAGCGTCTTCGAACTCCAAAGCCCCACAACCAAGAACGACTTTTGTCGAATGTTTATACGAGAAGGATTACTAGATCCACTAACATCTGCTCTACTCAACATGATGGCAACCCGTGGTGAAGTCGCGGATCAGATGAAGAAAAAAATTGTCCAAATCGTACTGGTGTTCTCGCAAGTCACACAATCGGATATTCACGTAAGAAGTGCTTTAGGGACGAGGAAGATTGTGCGGCGTAAGATTTCCATTGCGTCGAAAAGCTTGGAACCCCATCCTGAGTACCCTTGTAGGTTTGCTTCGGGCGTGCGAACTTCTGGAACCGCAATACCTCGTGAATATGCTGAAGGCTGTCAAACACCTTTCAATGAATGCCACTTTGCTCGAAGTGCTGCAGAACGCAAATGCGCTGGAAATTCTGATCCGACTTCTGGATGAGCAGAATTCTGGACCGTATAGCGCGGCAAGTATCTCCACGTACTCACGTTACCAGCATCGTACTTACTCCGTCTATAGGAAGTCTCCAACCACATATTCCAAACGTGTTATAACCTCTGCCGGCTGAACAAGTCTCGGCAAGAGGAGGCCGCACAGGCTGGAATCATTCCTAGCTTAAAGCGTGTCATTGAATCGAGGTCCCCTCTCAAGCAGTTTGCGCTCCCGATTTTATGTGACCTGGCAAGTGCCGGGAAGAGCTGCAGGAAAATATTGTGGCAACACGACGGACTTGGGATGTACATGAAGCTCTTGAGTGACCCCTACTTCCAAGTCAGCGCATTGGAAGCGATTCATTCTTGGTTGGTTTTCATGCTTTTGTATAACCGCGTATAGTTTCATTTACACCATGCAGGCTGCAAGATGAAACCGCTCGAGTTGAAGACCAACTCCTGAAGCCCGCGACGTTGGATGCATTGCTGGAATGTTTCGTCACCTCCAAAGCTAACTCGTTCGAGGGATTATTGGATCCTTTCCTGAAAATTTGTCGCCTGTCCACCAACATCGCCATCGGAATCGCCAAATCACAGTTTTTCAAACGCGTTATCGACCGGCTTGGACATAGCAAGGCGCATGTTCGACTCAATCTCTTGAGGATCGTCAAGACGGTCTGTGACGTCCATCCTAATCGCGCGATACTGGTCGAGAGATATGGGATCTACGAAATAGTCGCCAAGCATAGCAAGGAAGATGGGGCTGTACTGGTAAGGGAGCTGGCAAGAGAGATCATGCCTACCCTTGCTCCAGCCATAAAACCCAGTATTTCTGCTGGTTTGGGACGCTCCACGTCCTCTCGAGAAGGGGTGACCGGCGGTGTTGGGACTCCAAGGTATCAGAAGAAAGCGAGGAGGACTGCGTCAGAAAATGTCCTGTTGAGTCGGCATGTAGGTCGACCCCTACGACAGGAACCAGCAAACGCTAACCAGGAGTCCTCGGGATCGAGTGGTACCAGTGGAAGTCACACTCGGCTCTCAAGGAGTCGACTGAATGACATTCAATGGGAGAGGACCGAGAGATCGTAATTTTTTTGTTCGCGTTGTGCTTCCAGAGTGTTTTCATTCGCATTTTTGGATTGTTTTCGCTGTGTTCCTCATTAGGCTGCGTATACGTCGGGTCTCAGGATCAGTGTCGGTCATCGCGACAGTAGGTCCGTTGTGTACGCCAATAGCAAAGATTCCCGGGATTAATATAAAGAGTGTTATGGGGTACTTCTAAGTGTATCAAGCGGGGAGGGAGATTTCCTTGGGTAAGAACGTGGGTCAACTGGTGTGGGACAAGCCAAAGAGCAAGACAATGAGGACGTACATGGGGTCACTTTCGAATGAACGGCACGCCAAACCCACTTAGCAAAGCCCTAGCCCTGTTTTGCGCCCCTTGTCCTTCCGCATTAGTGATGAAGTGTATGTGCATTCCGTAACTTTTTGGGTAAGAATCTAGGTTAACTTCGATCTGCGGAAATAACCCCATGGCTTCCGGCGGCAGACCGAAGCTGACAACTCCGCTGACTCCTGCGGGGGTTTGCATATTCGAGGAAGAGCCGGGTAATTGAACGCCGTTGAATTCGCGCAGGCGAGGGAGAACAAATTCGACGAGGGTTGACAGGAAGTCGTACATCTTCGGACCCCTCAGATCAACCTTGACACCCAGCGGCGTTCCCGTACGTGACCAACCTCCGATAGTCTTCACGGCGCGGACAATTTGCACGCCTTCCGAAGTGTGAACTCCGCCACCTTGAGGATTCTCTCCCGAAATAGTGCGGAACGCGGCAATTGCGCCTAAGAGGTTGCTCTTGCTGCTGATTGCCTCCTTGACCATGGTATGAATCTGAATGCGTTCGAGCTGGACGACATTCTGAGGGGTAGAAGGGGGAGGGGGCTTCTTTCCGATTTGTGAACCACCGACGGGCGGATTGTGACGGTTTTTTGTGTAAGGGTCCTCCGGATCATAGGCGAGACGAACCGCTCGCGGTGGAGGGCGTGGAGCGGACTCGTGTACATATGTCATGTACATCAGGTCATCCTGGAGGGTGTTGTAGTAGTAGTCTTGCAACCGTGACTGGTGGGTGTCTCGGAGGATGAGGTTCTTGACGTGGGGGATCGGCAAACCGCGCTCATCCCTCTTCAGAAGTTTGCGTGTCTCTGGTGCGCGACGGGTGGACCGCAGGCTTCCCCTATAGGCGGTTTTGACGGCTGAAGAGACTCTGGCTACGGTAGCACTCATCGAAGAAGAGGGGGGAAACGTGACGCGTCTCAAAGTTTCTACGCCCCGATCATCAGAATTGAGGCAACGCGTGACTCTGTCTGTACATTTCCTCAAGCTTGAGATGTCCCTTAGCTTCAGCTTCATGGTTCACACGATATACTCGGATTACGAAGGGAAACTTTAATGGTTGGTCTACCGTGAACGGGATCTCTACGTATGAAATATTGAACTAATAAACCATAGAGGACATGTCGTTGCGGATACGATTGTAGTCGAGGAGACCATCGATTGAACCTACGGCAGCAAGGGCAACCTGGAAGGAAATGTTCAGCAAGAGGGTGGTGGGAGTGGCACGAAGCATCACGTACATCCTTGTCCCAGAGGTATTTCTGGGCAACACGCTTGATTTCTTCGGGGGTAACGGCGTCAATGGCGAACTCGATTTGTTTGGGTGTCATCCGCCTGCCGCTAGTGACCAATTGCCGTCCAATATCCTCAGCAATTGCAGTAGTTCCATCCAAGCCCAAGAGCATGCTAGCCTTGAGCTGGCTCTTGGCCCTCTCAACTTCTACATCCGTGGGGGCAATTGACATCCTCGTCCACTCCCTTAGGGTGAAGTGGGTAAGGTCATCAAGGTTCATGAGGTTCTCGCTCACGAGGTAGATACCCCAGAGACCGGTGTCGGAATAAGAGGTTGAGAACGACATGAAGCTATTCGCGAGGTTATTGTGGGAAATGATGTGGGACAGGCGGGAGGAAAGGAGCGACGAAGATCCCAAGGAGCGATCCCAGTTTCCAAATATTGACTGCATGACGAGCATTGGGAAGTAATCAGGAGAGCTCCAACCCACACCCTCGACGGCGATGGCGATGTGGGCAGTAGGAAGCTCGTCATTCCTGACACGGACTTCGGAACCGATGAATTCCGTTTTAGGGTGTGAAAGGCGGCCCAGAGGTATGGGATTGGGGGAAACAGGGAGGGAAGAGAAGTGCTTCTCAGCTAGCGAAACCAGCTCCTGATGATTGACGGCACCAGTTCCAACCAAAACCATACGATCCGCCGTGTAATTGGTCTTGATGTAGTTGGACAGGTCGTCACGCTTAATGGAGAGGATGTTGGCCTTTGGTCCGAGGATGGTTCGGCCCAGGGGTTGACCTGGTGGAGGCCAAGTCAGCTAGCGGATAGAACGTTGAGGTACAGCACCAACCCTGGAAAGCCACTGAATGGAGGTGGTCAAAAACGACCTCTTCTAGCTGCTTGTCGACCTCCTGCTGTTCTCTCAGTATAACGTCTCGCTCCCTTTCGATGGCAGACACGTCAAGCTTGGAGTTTTGGAGGATATCACTGATGATATCGACCGCTTTAGGGACATCCTTCTCGAAGCTCTTGGCGTAGTAGACGGTCTGTTCCCGAGATGTGTAAGCGTTGAGATGAGCACCAATGTCCTCGACCTCAAGCTCCAGAGCGTGTTGGGAACGACGGCCGGTCCCCTTGAAGGCCATGTGCTCGAGAAAGTGGGCGGTTCCGTTGGTGGCATCGGTCTCAGCCCTAGAACCCGCATCTATCCAGACACCGACCGTAGCGGTCTGTGCACTGGGATGAGACTCTGTAGCAACGGTGAGGCCATTCGAAAGGGTGGTTGATTGGGTGATGGGGGAAAGGTTTGTCGCTGTCGCGAAAGCCCTCAGCGGCCGCCTCTGTCAGTGGGGATTAAGAAAACTGGACGTGTCTGTAGGGGACTGTTCAGAGCGTACCGAGTTCCTGGCGGCTATCCTCAGAGAACGGGTTAAGGGCGCGGAGAGAGTTCTTGAAACCATGGAGGATTTTTGGAAAGAGGGTATGCGTCTGAACGGAAAGTTGAGCGAGAGTCGGAACGGGCGAAGCGACCCGCGATTCTCCGAACGATTTTCCAACTCCGCGCGCACCGTCAATCTTACCCATCTCACTCATGCAGTGGAATCCCAAAGTACTGAGGTCGGTTCAGGTAAAGAAGAAGAATACCGTGTGCATAACGAAATAATTCCGGGAGCAACGAAAGTACGCGCGTATGTGTTTAGACTACAAACGCGACTTGTGACAGCTTGTGACCCTGAGAGGCAAAACAGACTTGAGGACGTAGACCTCTTGTTTGGTGTTTCCATTTGTATATATTGCAACTCCGACGATTGCGTACCACCAAGCTTCATCGATATCGCCAGACATCGGTGGTGCGCGGTGGCGGATGAGCAGGCGTGGGAAACCCGGACATGTGACCGAGACGCGCCGGACTTTGAAACTGTAAGTTGAAGTTGAACCACCTTCGCGTTGTCCCCCCACCAGCGAGCGAGCGACACCACCGACACAATGTCCAACTCCATCGCAGCGGTCACCAGGCAAATGTCTGCCATTGATCTCAATAAGCAGCAATCAACGAAACCTACTACTGGAGCGTTACGAAAGCAACCTTCCCAGACGAATGTTTCCAAGATGCTCTCCAAGTATGCTGCGCCGGCACCAGGACACACCAGATCGAATTCTGCTTCCACTCGTTTACCTCAGAAACTCCCTACGACCACCATCCTTCCCCTTGTTAAAAAGGCTACCTCCACCACATCCCTCAACAAGTCTCATAAGCCCAAGTTCGTCCCTACAAAGAGCACCGCTACCACCATCAAAAAACAACCCTCCTCCACCCTCAGCCAAACAACTAAGCCAAAAATTGCGCCAGTGAAACCCTCCGAATCAAGGTCAAAGTCACCAACCGAGACGATTGCTTCCACGACATCTTCCCAACTTGAACCCACCCCAAGCCCCCCGCTTCCGCAACCCTCGATTAACGAGATTGGCTCGTATGATGGCGGCCTAGAGAACGACACTGCCACTGCCGCTCGTGAACGCGCATCAAAGGAGACGGAAGAGCTGCTCAACATAAATTCCAGCTATTCAGAGTGAATATCCCCTATGCATCCTCGCTGTCGATCGATTCTCACCCCCTTGACAGAGATCGCCCAACCCGCGACTGGCACCTGTATGACTTTGACATCGGCCGTCCGCTGGGCAAAGGCCGGTTTGGGCACGTTTACATGGTTCGGACCAAGGTTGAACCCCACTATATCCTTGCCCTCAAGTGCCTCTATAAGAAGGAGATTGTAGAGTCTAAGGTCGAGAAACAGATCCGACGTGAAATCGAGATCCAACAAAACCTTAGACACCCCAACATCCTTCGTCTTTACGGCTACTTCCACGACGAGAACCGCATCTTCCTCATGCTTGAATTCGCCGGCAAGGGTGAGATGTATAAGCAGCTCATGAAGTACGGCCGCTTTTCCGAACGGCGAAGTGCCGTCTACGTCGACCAGATGGCCGATGCTCTCATCTACCTCCACTCTAAACACGTAATCCACCGGGATATTAAGCCAGAAAATCTCCTCATAGGAATCAACGGCGAACTCAAGATTGGTGACTTCGGATGGAGCGTCCACGCGCCTTCGAATAGAAGGAAAACCATGTGCGGGACATTGGACTATCTACCTCCCGAAATGATTGAGGGGAGGGAACATTCAGAGAAGGTTGATTATTGGGCCCTCGGTGTCTTGACCTTTGAATTCCTAGTCGGGAAACCACCCTTTGAAGACCTGAGTGGCCAACACGGTGAGGACTTTTACTTTTAACCCCTCCACAGCATCTCATGTGTATTACAGCAACGTATCGCAGGATCTGCAAGGTCGATCTGCGCATCCCAGATTCCGTGTCACCCGAGGCGGCCGATCTCATCCGAAGGGTGAGTTTCCTTGATTCCTTCCCTTCCTTCGCGCCTCTGATAGTTCCGTCTGAACCGCAGTTGTTGAGGAAGAACCCCGCTGAGCGATTACCCCTGACTCAAGTTCGACAACACCCATGGGTTGTAAAACACCGACCGCCTCCTGCTGCAACATCATAATATATGGACTGTAATCATACCTAAGAATACCGTACACGTCGCTCCCCATTTTTCATCTCGATATATCTCACGTGACCTGAACGTTTGAATGCCTGATTCCGGAGTTCTCCAATCGAATCGATCAGCGTCGTGCGGGCGCTGGCTTTGAAACATCGAACACCATCAGCTGTTATGGGTACCAACGCGGACGAAAAACCTCCCTCAGAATCCCCACCAAAACGTCCCGGCCTCTCCTACATTCCAGGACGATTGAGGTTCGCATTGTTAGCTTTGACGTCTAGACGATGCATGATTTATTGACAATTGTAGGCGCGCACTTACGGCGGCTGGGATTGCATATCTTCTCGCAATCCTTTCCCTTCTCACTCCTCCAGTACAGCGCAAGTACGTGTTTATGGAGCACCCAGTATTGAATTTGTCTTTGATGTCCGGAAACCCAGTGTCATCTTTATGCACAACTTAAAACTGCCATGGGGTGCGAATTTCTCCCGTCCTGAGGAGTTCGGATTGTCCCGTGCGTCCTGTTTGTCTTATCCGTGAACTTGCCGGGCTGAAATTACCAAATAGCCCTCAAAACCGTAAACTTGATGCTCACAAGTACGGACAATGTCACCCTTGGATCATGGTTCACGTTCTCCGAACCATTCTTCAGATCCAGAATACTTCCAGAAATGACCAATGCTCCTGAAGCTGAATCTCTCATCCCCGCAACCTTGAAAGCGCACCCAACGGTTTTGTACCTCCACGGTAATGCCGCAACTCGCGCTGTTCCCACGAGGGTCCAGATATATTCCACCTTTTCCTCACGTATGCAAGTCAATGTCTTGGCAATCGATTACCGGGGGTTTGCAGAGAGCACTGGATATCCAACCGAGAGCGGTACTATAGACGATGCATTATCTGCCATCAAATGGCTGGTTGGTCAGGGCGCTAAACCCGAGGATATCTTGGTCATCGGGCACAGTCTTGGTGCCGGGATCGCAACCCAAAGCGTCGAGCGAGCAGAAGCGGAATTTGGCCAACCCTTCAGAGGCCTTGCTGTTATGGGTAGCCAGGCCAGCATTCCCCACCGCATGGAGACCTTCTTTCCAGGAGGAATTCCGATCTTGCGGCCGGTGAAACTGATCCCTGGGGGGTGGGGTATGGACTGGACAGAACTCTTTGGCGTATGTCCCCGACTTACCTATACTCCTAGAGTTACTGCTAGCATGCACCTACACACAATTCCGAACCCTCGAACACATCCACAACATCAAATCCCCGGTCATGATCGTCCATTCTCACGATGACGACGACACCCCAATTTCGCATGCGATCCTCGTTTTCGATCAGTTAGTTTCATCGGTTCTGGGTCCAGCGCCCCCTTCGTTCCATGGACTCCCCTTCTCTACATCGGAAGAGGAGTTTACCGCACTTAAAGCCCAACACCAGGAATACCGCAAACTTAGGGATGACGCCGTCACGATTTTAAGGACGGCGAACGACGCGTTCATTGTGAACGAGGTAATTCGCCCCGACGGAGTCGAATCGATTTTTGTGGAAGCGAAGTACGGAGGCCATGGTAGAATTGCCGCTCAGGAGGGAGTGCAGGACATCCTCATTGAACGATTTCGCCTGCTCGGAGACTAACTGTAGTTTCCTCTGTACCATACGACCGGCAGTCTTGAGGTGTGCCGCATTCTAGGTACCCACTATATATCGCTGTTTGCGTTTCGATATAGGCATTCTCCACAGGATGCAGGCCCAACTTGTTATTTACCTACTAGTAGTGAGTATACCACACATAAACGTTTAATGTTTAACGTTTAACCTTTACTCCGATCAGCGTCTGGTACTGCGCTGGCATACTGGTAGTAGGTTGGGTTGTCCATGATCTAAACAGGTCCGAAACCTCTTCCCCCGTTCGTTCTATTCGATATGTGGGGCCTTCAGCGACTCGTGGGTCATACCAGGAGTACTATGTTCATACTTTTTAGAGTGAAATGATAATACATAAGAACTAGGTGCATTGAAGTACCCAACTCTGACTTCGCTGGGCGTCGCATGCCGGGTGCCGGGCCCTAATCTAATCAAAACGGCTGGATGAAAAATCGAGGCCGCGTTCTGTGGAGAATCGTCTGTCCGATCGGCTGCCGAACAGTGTTCCCCTGCGGGCCATCCACTGCGCTGACACCCAGACTCGTCAGAAACTGCCCCCCTTCCTGGAGCCGGCGACCGTCGGCCGTGGGAAAGTTACCGAAGACTCCTGTCGAAAAACTGGATGAGAACAGGTCGGAAGCGGCCAACCCAGTTTGGCAGCTGCTGGTAAGTTTACCCCCGACGTCGGTGAGGACGTCCTTCGGCCACGTTACGGTCTCCCAACAGACCTGTAGCTGGGTAAAAACCAAGTCACGTGAAGGTCGTTGAGTCTCTGAATATTTGGGCCGGTATTTGGAGTGATGTTTGCTCCCCCATCCCTTATTGTACCAGTGACTGGACCGATGCCTGGGATTACCGAGCGGTTCCGGCGACTACGCTCATTTTCTTTGCCAAGTACGGTGTTTTCTACGGAGGGACTATATTCCCGTGACCTCTTTCAGCGTTCTTCCAGAGATTGCCTTCTCTTTGGGTCTCGTTGAGACTACTGGAAAGCATGGCATCACCGAAGTCTCACCTCCTCTACGGTGGCTGGTAGCGTCTTTTCGGTGCTCGGAGGAAAACCGTCGTACATAGCAGGTGTTACAGGTACCTTTCAACATTTTGGGCGCTGGCGAGTCAAAGATACTCATGCCCGAGTCGCAGGTCCTATCACCGTGTTGAACAAGACGATGTATGACATTCTTGGCAAAACTTCGGATGCTGCGGATTACCTGCAGTTTGGGATGGGTATACCTTTGGGGTGTGGTGTTCCACTGGATGTAGGCTCTTTTAAATTGCAAGTTGGAAACTTCTACTAGGACTTGAAGACAACTTACCCCATTCCGTCCCGAAGCTTTAGGCTTGAGATATGTCACTTTTCTCGTGCGGCACCTTCGATTTCTACATTTCCTGGGTTTAATTGCAGTACGGTGTCCAAGTAATCACCAAGAAGTTCCCTGCTTCGTACTCTGGTCCTGCAGGAAAAGACGCCTTGGTAGGAATAATCTGTGCCATGTTGATGGCGATCATTGGCTTCTCCCTCAAAACTTTATCGCAATCGAAGACTCTTCGCGGATTATGGGAGATTATGGGATGCCCATTGTTCTTGTGGCGTCGTCCGGTGTTGTATATTGTGGAAGGTTCGGCACACCCATTGGCGGTGCATTCGATGTCGCTGGCGGTCGACCCTGGCTCGTGAAATTTTGATTGCTTGATGGGAAGTGGGTCGGAATTGCTCTCCCCTTCGGAATCGCCCTATGGGTACTCTTTTTCTTCTACCACAATATTTTAGTAAGTAAACAGACCTCCCTCAGCTTGATAGGGTCGTAGTCTCTCATCACACAGGGGTCGGAATTCCCGCTCAGGACCCTGGCTTCCACTACGATTTCTTCCTGCTGGGAATCACAACATTTTTTTCTGGCCTCCTGTGACTCCCTGCACCCAAGCTCCAATTCACATAGCTTGGTCGTCTAGGGACAGCCCACGAATAACAAATGTGATGAAGAGAACGACGTTGAAGCGGAAAGGCCTCGCGAAAGAGACAGTAGACATGACTCTCGAGAGCTGCCCATCTCCATCGTAGAACAACGAGTCCGAGACAATCGGTAGATTGAATCTGCTTTACTACTGCCTTTACCAAAGACTGCTCGCTGAGTACGAGATTTCTAGCCACGATCAGATTTCCAATCGTCATCTTTCTACTCATACATTTGCACACCATAATCATCCCGAGACTCCCCTTTACAGAGGAGGAACCGGCAATCCTAGCTTGAATTCGAGTCCTTTCGTGAGCGTTATATTCAGTCTCGTGGATATCATACAATCATGCTTATGACTACACGAGACAATGGAATCTGTCGGTGGGATGCTGTGAGGCAAGAGACACAAAAAACATCACTCTAGGACTCTTTCAGGGATTAAGTTTCTCGCCGGGACACAAGTTTCTACAGAATAAGCTTCCCTTATCTTAGAGAAATCGGGATTTCCAAAAAGGTCATCAAACAGGTCGTCTACGGGCGTGTCTACTTCCCAACCTCACCTGGTGGAAACTCTTCTGATTCCACTTCCATCATCATGTCTTCCGAGCAGTCGACTAGGAGAAGGCGATTAAATACAACAAGACCTCGCCCCTTCAAACCGTTGCCCCCTGTCAGTAGGCAGAATATTCCACCGACTTTGACCCAGCGTGCTCGTCAACTTTCTTCCTCAATATCCCGTAACGCTCGTGAACACATTACCCTGACATAATGCTGATGAACGCCGCTGAACTCACCTGTGATTTGAGAATACTGGCCTTCGTGATTCTTGAGGTATGGACCTATGCCAATCGTAACCAGTAGTCATGGTGTTACAGAACCTTAAGGGGGAGGCGAAGGAATGGTAAGGCATGACAGGTATCGAGGCATAACCTTCCGATAAGTGGGGATAGGCAACACCGCCAAAAAAAGTGTCCGTGTTTACATTTGTTTGTCCCCCGCCAAAATCGAGGACTTCGCGGCCACGACACCATTTAATTCATAGGATATTTAGGTCGTTACCTCGCGCACTCAAATCAGTCGCAATGGATACTATTGCTACGAAAGAATGCACAGCAGAAAAATGAGAATGCGTGCTCTTGTATTTAAGTCATAATATACCGATAACGCACCAAAGTGCACAGGGTAGGTTAGCGATCATGTAGAGCCTGTAATAATGGCAGAATCGGTCGAATAAAGGGAGTAAATGAGAATATGCATCACCCTGTCTCCAAGCTTGGTAAGCTGGGTAACGTCTGCGACAGAATCTAAAGATGGTCGGCCGGTATTTACCATTCCGTCATAAGCCCACCACCTCTCAGAATTGTCCTTAAAACGGGCCGAAAAGTGCGCCCCACCTACATAGATAATACCGGTCAGGGCGTAAACAACACCTGGCCCGGTATCTTGTTCCAGAGTCAACGTAGTCGACAATGTAAACTGCCGATCGCCCTCGCCGGGGATGTCGATCCATATCCATGGGAGCGCGGCAACCGATAACGATGAACGGGGTAAGGCGCACGGCATGACTGACACTGAGGCGAATTGGCTCGCATCTCATGGAAATAGCTCGAGAGTCATCGTTGTAGGCTTGGCTTTCCAATGAAACCGCGTTCGGCCAGAGGCATGTCGTGTACAACCAAGGCAAAGGTGGCGCCGTATCGCTTAGTACGAGTCTCTTAAACGTCCCACCTTTACACGCTTGGTACGTTTTCGCTCGTTTTTTAGCTGCCGTTGGAGTTCCTTCGGTTTATCCTTTAGCTGAATGATCTGAGTTTTTTCGTCTTCCACAGCGGCTGTCCCTTGTCTGGAGGATATTCGAGAGGCGTGGAGGCCTGCGATTTGATTTCTCTGTGCAGGCGAGCGGGAACTGGCCACTCGAGGCATTAAAACGAACGACCACGGAGGAGAGAGGAGGGAGATTTTGCTTTCTCGGTCTTCCGAACCATTTCCAACCACCTTCGCTTACCATACGTGATCGCATGAGCTCTGCAAGGAATATTCTATCTACTCCTTCAATAACATGTTTTTGTGAAATTAAATGCGCGGGATGGCATATAAATCAGAAACTCCTGATTCTGTTCAAAGCACTTTATTTTTCCTGTCCGCGTTACGCAAGATAGATTTTCTAAATCTTTGTCCGAGTAATAAATTGGATCCTTAAACAAAATCCTTCAGAGACTTTTGGCTTCCCATTCCAACCATATTTTTCCCAGATTTGTTTGTGGTGCGACGGCGTTTTAATTCAACTCGACTTTTTGTATTCGTCGTGGCCGCGGGCAACCTTCGATTTTGGCGGGTGGGAAAATGACGCGCGCTAAAAAAAATTTGGCAGAGGGTTGCCTATCCCCACACATCTCGCCCGCATACTCTCAACGTGATCGTGAGCCCTGCGGTAGCCGCCATTTTTCAGCTAAACGAACGAGTCTTCGTGCTTCCTAATG
>Ga0307514_10002233_pt1 | contig 20648 bp, 21 predicted proteins | sample 16_EM_MG_FD_203088 | JGI IMG/M metagenome (GOLD analysis project Ga0307514, IMG submission 203088) | Populus trichocarpa ectomycorrhiza microbial communities from riparian zone in the Pacific Northwest, United States - 16_EM | ecosystem: Host-associated > Plants > Roots > Unclassified | place...
GCAGAGGCAACAAGCTTTCCATCAGATGAAAACATAACCGAATTGACCCATTCGGTATGACCTTCCAAATCTCCACATTGCTTTCCTGTTGAAGCATCCCATAATCTGACCGTGTTGTCATTGGATGCAGAGGCAACAAGCTTTCCATCGGGTGAAAATACAGCCGAATTGACATCATCGGTATGGCCTTCCAAAACTCCACATTGCTTTCCTGTTAGTGAATCCCATAATCTGACCGTGTTGTCCCTGGATGCAGAGGTAACAAGCTTTCCATCAGGTGAAAATATAACCGAATAGACAAACTTAGTATGACCTTCCAAAACTGCATATTGTTCTCCTGTTGATGTATCCCATAATCTGACTGTTTCGTCCTCGGATGCAGAGACAACAAGCTTTCCATCGGGTGAAAACACAGCTGAAGTGATCTCCCCAGTATGACCTTTCAAAACTCCACATTGCTTTCCTGTTGATGAATCCCATAATCTGACCGTTCTGTCGTCAGATGCAGAGGCAACAAGCTTTCCATCTGGTGAAAACACAGCCGAATTGACTTCATCGGTATGACCTTCCAAAACTGCACATTGTTTTCCTGTTGATGTATCCCATAATCTGACTGTTTTGTCCTTGGATGCAGAGGCAACAAGCTTTCCATCGGGTGAAAACACAGCTGAAGTGATCTGCCTGGTATGACCTTCCAAAACTCCACATTGCTTTCCTGTTGAAGCATCCCATAATCTGACCGTTCTGTCGTCAGATGCGGAGGCAACAAGCTTTCCATCTGGTGAAAACACAGCCGAATTGACTTTATCGGTATGACCTTCCAAAACTCCACATTGCTTTCCTGTCGATGTATCCCATAATCTGACTGTTTCGTCGTCAGATACAGAGGCAACAAGCTTTCCATCGGGTGAAAACACAGCCGAATTGACATAATCGGTATGACCTTCCAAAGTTCCACATTGCTTTCCTGTTTGTGAATCCCATAATCTGACCGTGCTGTCCAAGGATACAGAGGCAATAAGCTTTCCATCAGGTGAAAACACAACAGATTTGACCCAACTGGTATGGCCTTCTAGCGTCTGTATCAACGAGCCCCACACATCTGCTACTTTGGGTTCCATAGTAACCCAAGGGATACTTTTGAAGTATCCTGCTCGAATTAGACTTGATCCGGGAGTAAATAAAAGTCCCGAATAGTAGACCTGAAGGGGTGCTATTTCAATAATTGACCTCATGTGCAATATAAACCGTTTGGCATCATATGCAAGTTCTAACAATCGTGGATCATAGTCGTCCAATTGTCCCTATTTTCACGTCAATACTATTCTTTGTATAAACTAATGAGTATTGTAACGTACAGACAGTATTTTCTCTAGAGCTATTATCATATGAATTCCATTTGATACCTCTCCGATTAAGCTAAGTCCCTCCAACCAATGAAGAAAATGTTGTTCCAGAAATTGTCGAATGGTCTTGATGTCTTCCTCCAATGCCAGTGGATTCCCAAGTCGCCAGTGATCAAGCCAGTAACGGCATGCGTATTGAACGTGTAGTGGAATGCTTTTTTGTATCGTATCATCGGGAATCTCGGTAATCAAAACTCCTGGTCCCCAAAGATTGCATATATTTTCCTCAAGCTGAAATATATGCTTCATACATTTTCGAAATAGGCTAGTGTGTCGCTCTTTCTCATCTATCTGGAATCGACAATCACTGCACCTCTGAGAATCCAGTAGGAAGTCACGGAAGGATAGATGAAATAATCGGACAGGCTGGCTTTCATTTTCTGGAACATTAAGGACAGAACGCAAAAAGTTCAAAGTGCTTGAAACCATTCTGAATGGTATTTGAAGCAGCTGTGCCAGATCTCTAGCTGGCATAGTATTAAACATTACCACAATGGATCCAACGACCTCTCTAAACCGCCCCACTAATTGTTCACACTCCTGATAACCTCGTTTTCCAAGAAATGAGTGCTGGAGTAGTGTTGTATATATGCCATCAAGATGCTCGGTTGCTGACAGGGATGACTTGGTTGCACTAAGAACTAAAGAGAGTTGTTCTTCAGGTCCATCTATGCCGTCTTGAATAAATCGAAGCGTCGTTGCAGCATAGATAAACAGTCCAGCTGCTCTTTGCACCAATTGCTCAATAATTAGCTCATCTGGCCATGGTGTCCCCAGTCCATGTTTGGCTTTCAGTGGCGATAACTTTTGCAGAAAGAAAGTGGATATATCAGCATTAACTGTATCTAGCGGGATATTATGGAGTATAAAATCCTGATAGGCCCCACCAGACAACTGACGAAATCCATCAAAGATGGGGATTTCTGGTCTGCTGGTAAGGAAAATCTTGATCCGAACTGTCGCAAGGTCCTTGGCTTCTGCAAGTAGTAGGAGGATCAATTGGATATCCTGCATGCTGTCACATTCATCAAGTGCGTCAACTACTACGACCAGTTGAATTGATTGAGTAGGGGCATTCTTCAAAGGATTAAGAATGAGTTGATTCCATTGTTCCCGAGGACCTTGTTGCAAGATCTGAGCATTGTTGTCGATGGCGTCTGAGATGAATGTCCGGAGTACCGGTAAACTGGTTGCAAGCTGGGCGGCAATAGTAGTAAAGAACATGCCAGAGTGACTGACATCCTGTTTGCCTCGGGTAAAAAAGAAACTCGCTGCAAGTCTTTTCCTTTCTGCAAGCTCTTGAGCAATTGTGCGAGCAATTGTGGATTTGCCGGTCCCAGCCATTCCGTTAAGCCAGAAGATGCATTTACTATCCGGATCGTCACACCAGTCCATAATCTGCTTACGGAGCTCTACTCGCGTATCCTGCAAACAGTGATCCTCATGTCGGCGGAGCCAGTCGTTATGGGCAGCACCTTTAGCGCATGGTAACTTCGCAATATTTGTGCTTTGGTGTTGTGACTGTATATTAATTAGTACTAGTACTGTGTGATTTTATGTGCCACTGGCACGGATCAATAGTGGTTACTTGCCTCAACTCGATTGTCAATTTCCTCAACTCGATTGTCAATTTTCTCAACTCGAGTGTCAATCTTCCCAACTTGGCTGCCAACCTTCTCAACCCGATTGTCAATTTTCCCAACTTGGTTGTCAACCTTCTCAACTCGATTGTCAACCTTCTCAACTCGATTGTCAATTTGAAGAACAGCCGTCCTAGTAATGATAATCCATAGATATTAGCATATACTATGACTTCAGTCGAGGTACGAAGGAATAGATAGCCTCTTACATCTGGTCAGAATTCATGGCAAAAATCAAAGTTGATTTATGCCGCTCAAGTAATTGAAGAATTTGTTCCACATCCGCCTTTTGAAATGGCCACTTCAACCGCTGCCTCAGCACTTTTCTCGTCGCCCTTTGCCCTAGTCCTGGCTGTAAAATCTGGAGAATTCGGTTAAACTCCTTTTCAAGCTCTAAAGAGCTACTCTCGAGGAGCGGCTTCAATGCAATCAACTTGGTGGCATCAGGGCCTTTCGCCAAGTTTTGAACTTGCTGAAATGCAGTTTGCAGGGCCATAATACTATTCATAAGGCCATTCATCTCGGATTGGGCATTCCTAGCATCCTAACCTCGTATAAAATTATTTAATATTGATTGTGGCTCAAATTGCTTTGGGGGGATTCTTACCTGATAGTATTTCCAGCCAGTCGACCATACCTTGCCAGCAGCTTCAACCACAGCCACCGCGCTTGCGACTGCACCTAGTACTTCGGCCATGGTTTTATATGTAAATATCACAAGGGTCGTTGTGTTGTGTTGTGATGTGTTGTGATGTGAAGTGTTGTGTGTCGTTGTGTTGTCGTTGCTTATCACCCAGATACCGTATTGACCCCGCAATGGAAAACAATTACAAGCAGTCCTCCTCACGTGGCTAACAAGCGATTACTATCATTTCACGTGATCCGCTTAGTCCTCAGTAGTTACCCTGAAGCAGGCTGGTGTTTATTACTCACATAGTTCCCCAGATTTGCATGGTGTAATGTCGCTGCCAATACTGATTTGCAGGGAGATGGATGCTTCAGGCATGAGGATCACGGGGGTGCCATCATGCGGGCTGAGAAACCACACACCATCTTTGGTGATGGTGTCGAGAGGCCATTTCGAATCTGAGGATATATATCAGTCATTCTGGTCGATGAGGGGGCGAGAAAATCGAATGTTGAAAGGAAATATTCATCAAACCGACCCACCACTATCTAATCCATTCCCAATCCATCACCCCATAGCAACCAGTCAGCCCAGTGCCTTGTAGCGAGCAAGCAACAACACAGTACCTACAGTGCGTGAACAAAAGAATCCGCGACCTGCCTGCATAATATTGCCCACGCACTGTATGATCACTTACCAGTACCTAAGTAGTATATTTCGATTCGACCCCTGCAATCTATACAAGCAGCTTCTGCTCCAGCTCACAACCAGCCTCTCCACCCCACTCCACCTCACCTCACCTCACCAAGGACTACCTGCCCACCGCAGGCCGAAGGCAAACCTACAGAACCCCACAGACAATAAAGTTATTCAAGCACAATCTACACCTCACACTCTCCAACTGCTCCGCCTGTTCTCGTGCCCAGACCGATTTATTTGAGTGGGTGCTTAAATCGCAAATACCCTCGACTCCACATAAAGTTGCATACCACATGGGATGATCTTGGCAAAGAACCGAAAAGAGCAAGGTATCCTAATCAGGGCATATATATATTGGTAGCGGACGAAGTAGTCTGGTTGGCACGACCCTCCTCTGTTTGCGCCTGTATTTAGACTTCTGTTTTTTCGTTAATCTATACGGTTCAGACAGAACTTCTCCCATAGCATTCAGTATACTATAGCGAGCAGAAGATTGACATCTCACGAATATATTCTTTCTCTCTTGAGTTAACCTCCCCTCTTCCGCGATATACCCGCCAGCATACGCGATATCACCTAATAAGTATATCCATCGGGGTAGGTCTCCCCCGCGCTGGTTGGAAATCATAGTTGGGAGATATACGGGGTCTATGGCTCGCCCGTAACATATTGTATATGAGGTCAATTATTGAAATAGCACCTCTTCAGGTCTACTATTCGGGACTTTTATTTACTCCAGGATCAAGTCTAATTTGGGTAGCATACGTGAAAAATATCCAATGTGTGGGGCTCATTGATACAGACACTAGAAGGCCATACCAGTTTGGTCAAATGGGCTGTGTTTTCACCCGATGGAAAGCTTGTTGCCTCTGCATCCTGGGACAAAACAGTCAGATTATGGGATACATCAACAGGAAAACAATGTGGAGTTTTGGAAGGTCATACCCATACTATACATTTTATCTACGGGTGCTGGCAGCGATCAGACTACACTTTGGTATATGGCACCTGGTCATGCTATCATGTACTGACATGTACCACCTACGGATATCAGCGCTACTATTACCCGCGTAGAATGGGGTACTCCTCACGCGCGTCATCAACAGTCCCAGCAACATGGGAACTTCTGCAGCTTGCAGATTTCCGTGTCGTACTTCCGGTAGATTCTTCAGATTCACGTAAAACCCTGGTAATAGCTTAACCCAACGGCTCCTCAACTCAACGGCTCCTCCTGGAAGCACCCGAGCAGCTCCTGTATCATCAACAGCGCCCTGGAATAGCCGCCACACTATAGCGAGAGCTTGGGTATTTACTATATATAACTCCTCCATACTGCTCCGAGAACGTATAATTCCTTAAGTACCTGGTCCACTCCGACAAACCAACGTTCACCTACTTCACGACTCCGCGTTTTGCCCTTCCTTCTTCAGCCTCAGCGAAACTGTCACTGTTTTAGATTAAAAAAAAAAAAAGCCATGCCAGCCGGTATATAATCAATCCACAACTTCCCTGCCCTCGTTCCCTGAAGCTTGTTCCGTACAGTCGAGTGCCTCCACCCTCAAAACAGATCATCCCCACCCCTCCCCAGATTCGTTTCCACTGGACCCACCCCCTCCAAATCGCTCCTCTCTCTAAAGTCACACAAAGTCCCATGCCTAAGGAGCATAAACGTGAGCTTCTCACCGGCTCAACTCGATCCCACTCCGACTATGGTTGAACAACTCAGCTAACTAGTGTTTGTTGGCACACAGCGAAATCCCCGCTGGGTCCAGCCCCTGCTCTACCCACCTCCGTCGAGAACTCGTACCGCCAAAAATGCCTAGAGCTCAAGAAGCGTATTCGAGAGATTGAAGACTCCAATGAAGTTCTGGTTTTGCGCATACAGCGGTCACGGCGAGGTATTCAGCGAGCGAGGCTGGAACGAGCATTCTTGCTGCAACAGCTTGAAGACCGGACGGATGCAAGAGTGGATGATTCAGAAGGCAGTCCATCACCGCCTCCGACGGTAGGTGACACCACTATTGCTGCTAATGCTGCTGCTGCTGCTATGTCCGATGTTATGCCGCATGGGCCAGGGTCGAGCTTGCTGGTCAGACCCCAAATGATTTCATACTTGACCACACATTGTCGGCTGGGCCGGCCTATGTAGTCTCATCCCCCGCATAGGCATCCCCCTCACCTTCATTCGCTATCCGCGCATTTAACCAAATTGGAGTACCGTCATGTGCTAACAATTACATAATGGGTGTTCTGGTAGCCGAAGGAAAAGCCCCTACGAGTTAAAAGAGCACGTAAGGACGCTCCCGATCAGCCTTCGAGTCGACAACATAGCCCTTCACCACCAAGAGAGGTCCATCCTATGAGTTCCTACCAGTCAACTTTTGCAACAGTGAATCCTGCTGTAGAAAGCTCAAATCACTCGACGATGCCACATGCCGCTATCTCTAAGAAAGGTGGCTCGAGAGCCCCTCGTGGGCCTAAGCGCCCTCCGAACGCATACATGATGTACGAAAGTCTTTAGTGAATGCGCACTTGTAATAATCTTACTTATCTGCATTATAGCTTCTGCGACAAGGAACGCAACAATATCCGCCGAGAAAACGAAAACGACGAAGACTTTGATATGCACAAAGCCCTTGCAAAAGCCTGGCGAGATCTTGGCCATGCCGGACAGAAACCATACTTCACTGAGTATGACCGTAATAAGGAACGGTATAAAGCTGAATGTGAAGAACTCGGTCTTAGTCACGCGCCTGTGGCGCCTAGTCATGGGAAGCGTGGGCCGAGAGCAGCATCTGCGGGATCCTCGGTGGCGCCTACACCTGCAGGAGCGGAGGCCGCGAGCCCCCAGGAGGCGGAGAATGAGGAGATGGAGGATGCGGGAGCGGGGGGGAGTGCGGCGGTGGGGTTTACGGCGGTTAATAGGTAGAGTCGGATGGCTGTTGATTAGCCCTTTTGCGACCACAGTCTGGAGAGATAAACCAAGAGATATGTGCGGTCCTGGATGTGCCCAGTAGCACGTTCTATTGATGCTGCGTTATCATTTCGCTACCTTTGCGTTTTTGCCTTATATTCACATTGGTGTTAAACTGTGGCTTTGCTCTGTTACATCTATCACTTCTATTCAACCTTTTCTTTTACTTCTTTCTTTTTACCTTTCCCTGTAAAGAATACACTGTTATGAGGGTACATTTTGATCAGCTCACTCAGCTTTTTTTTCCTAGGTGGAGTGAGCTGGGCTGCATGCGTGTTGTGAGCTTTGGAAATCTGGCTGGTGTTCAGTTATTTCAATATAATACGAAAATTGCTCTATGGGCGGAGCATGCTCGAGGCTTAGGAAAATGACTCGGTCATGCGGCCTGTGCGGGGATGCTCCCAGAAATATCTATGCGAGGTGAATTGCGAAGAAGGAGCGATTGCGGGTAAGTACTTATATGTAGTACCCATAATTTAATCTCAAAAACATTTCCAGTGAATGCCAGGGCGATGGCTCGTATACGTGATCGAGATGATCATACATCGACATGTGACAGGCATATATGTGCGAGGTTGGTAAATTACTAGTAATGCACGTGGATATACTGTACATGCTAGGGTACGTACGTACGAAGGCAGGTATTCGCGGGAGGGGACGAGCGTACGGCACAGAGGGATTGATACCCGCTGAGCCTACTTAACCCCAGGTTAACCCTTAGTCTGGTTGCACTTAACCCCCTGCAGGTGGATTGATATCATGAAGGGGTTGGGATGTGCTTATGGGCATATTCCGGTGAGACAAGCCATGTGTATCACGTAGCGTCCGGTGGGAGATATATGGAGAAGTACCATAGTAGCTGCGCCAGACTTTCTTTCCAGTTGGCCAGGTGAATGAGTTGAGGGTAACCATACCCCCGAGAACTCGCAATTTGAGGGTAATTGGTAATGTAGCGAGGGGCAGATTACCAGGGAGGGAGGGCGTCGACGCTACTAATTAGTAGCAGTAGTAATATTTCGACACGAAATCTACTCTATAGCAACACACATATTAGTACTATTTTCGTGTAAATAATTTAGCCGGCGGGATGGATATTTTCATATAAAAAGATGCAATATAGTCGGCCGTTCAAAAAAAGTCTTCTTCTGTTTCTACATATGTACACACCCAACTTTGCGAAAAATATTAAAAAAACCATCAACACCATACATCAGTCAAGTTCACCCGGGGTTTCCAAAAATTAATTACTATCGACATCGTTCTCTTAGATGCAATGTAAATGAAAAAATGTCTTGGGTGGAAAAATCATGTGATAAAGTACCAGTTCCAGAGATACAACCTCTAGGTAGCTGAACTGGTAGTCTGTATTCAAGTATCGGATATCTTTAGAATCTATTGCATTGCTGGTTTTTGATACCAGTAGTACCTGTTCTGTATGACCTAGAACACAGCCTCTCGCGCATCCAAGCTCTCAAAAGAGCAAGCAGTACTACAGGTAGTCCCGGAGCCGCCCTTTTGCGGGTAAAGCTATTACCCCCAAGACTACGTGTAATAGGTATAAAGTGAATGTTGAGCGTATGAGCGTATTGGATTCTTGAAGCACTGGTCAGTGGGGTAGTTGGGTTTTCTGATATAGGCTCAGTAGTTATGGAAAAGCAATATATATGCAAGGAAACTTAATTTAATATAAAAAGTAAGTAATACAAGGGTGATGCAAGCTTTGTAGATCACCATCTCTAGGATTATGCTGGTTGAGAACTCCTCAGTGGAATATATTGCAAAATATTGCACTTGATTGATGGGGTAAACATTGGGCGATCGCGTTTACCTACCATTCGATTCCTACTTCATACAACAACAACCCAGGCCTTTGACTTTCGCAGTCTGCCATGAAATTTCTGGGATTTCGTATACCTCTTCTTCTATTATACAGTTATCTATTTGCAAGATAAATGCCCCCCCCCACACAAAAAAAAATAACAATTACGCCCTCAACGTGCATAATATGCGAGAGTGATCGGATTTGACGAGGAGCTGTGGAGTTTCAGCCCTGAAACTGCACTATGCTGCTATTCTCGATGTTATGAGAATATGAAATCGATGAAACAAGTCTGATTATCCGTACACTGCCGGGGTATACCCGTGTTTGGCTGCTATTGCCCTTAGGCAGTCACGCAAACGGTCTAAACTAAGGTCCCATGTGTCATTGCCATTCCTCCCCACCACGAGATTGTTCCCAAAGATCTCGAGGCGGCTCAGTGAAATTGTCTGCGACTGAGCCGGATCACTCGGGAAGATATCCTTGGCATTGGTGTTAGACCAGTCAACCGGTCTCACGGTATATACTGCAATACCAGGATCTTAAGATTGGACTCACTTGGCGTGGATCGAATCCCCATCCCCCAGCTGCAGCAGGAAGCTGTCTGGCGACCTCAACAAAGGCTGCAAAACGATTGCCAGTTCTCGGCAGCAATTTAATGAGGATGGAAACGTTGGTGAATCCCGCTCCACCCACCATCCAGATAGTGGTAGCATCTTTTAGCTTCGGGTATGATTGTGACCAGCCCACCTCCAAGGTAACCGAGGGCATGATCTCCGACTGTACCATAAGCATTGCGTCGGGTTGTTTTACTGCGTTTACATAGGGTGGCTGAAAATTGTCTATAGCTTTAGGGTTCTTAGCAACTAGAGTCTCAAGTTTATAACCACCTACTAGTGATTGAAGATAGGTCTTACTCGTCCCAACTGAGAAATCTAACAAATCACTCTCTTGGGGCATGAGCCACCCGGTTTGGATCATTCGTCGTACTTCCTTGTCCAGCCAGATTTGAGGCGCGTTGTAAATCTCCGTTGGCATTGGGCGTACCAAGAGCTCTTGGGTTTGAGGATTGTATGAAGCCCTGGCAAATATGGAAGTTTAGCCGACCATGATCACTTTCCCTTACATTCATTCAAGTTAAGAACCTTAGGAACCTAATGGATCCGGTGTGTCCACTCTCTTCAACTGATTCAATCACCTGAAGGGCTCGATCTGGTGCGATACCCTGGAGGATTGCCTCGTCCCCTTCCCTGAGCTCATCAACCAGACCTCGCAGCCTCCGGAAATCATGATACACAGACCTATGCGAGTCGCCGGGAAGTTGTGATTGCGAGCGTATGATTACCATGCCGCATTGTGCTATGGACTTCTTACCTAGCATAGGGAGCTTGTTACCGGCGCATTGTAGTTTGGTTTTTGGGGATTTTTGACACCTGCGCGAATTGGTTTTGTAGTACTTTTTCTCTTCTTGAGGAGGGGTTTAGGGTAGTGTTTGTAGTGTTTTCAGACTTTCTTTTCTCCGTGGGGAGGGCAGGAACTGGCCCGTGAGGAAGAGAGAGGCCATCTGGGTTTACCTGGGAGCTGCCATAGTCTAGATAGGCTGAATGCGATTAATGATTACTTAAAGAGAAAAGGGGTTCAAAGCTTTGATCATCGTACCCGGCCATGATCCGGGATGCGTAGTACCCTCACTAAGCAATGTGTTGGACGTTAGGGAGATATCTGTGGTAGTGCAGATATCGAGTGATATTATGATGTAGTATCGGAGCGGTTTACTAACCTGCTATAGGTTAGGTACCTGGGCAGCTCCGAAATACTTTCGCTCCCGTGATCTTAGTCTGGTTCCACAAGTATGTCTTTGTGTGGTTGTATGCGCTGCGCTGAAAATTCACCTGATGGACGTACTTTTCGGCGACATGAGTATGAACAACCTTGGAACCTCTTGATTTTTCATTCTAACTTTTATCCTCTGATGAGCGTCCTGCTGGTTTGTGGCCTTACTTTTGTCACCTTACGGCAGGTGCTATTGTAATGCTGACAATCTTGGCCAACGTGATGAAGTGGTGACCTTTGACGCCATGAAATGTGCCTCCATGTGCAACTGTGTACTCTGCAATGTCCATGGTAGCTAACTTATAATAGTGTTGGCTTCCGTTATGATGTTTCAGTTATTGCAGTCATTACCTACACACTGTGTACCTAGGAAGAAGGATTCATAATTTCAAGTTCAGGGTAATTGATTACCTAAGACTACATAATGTAGCTCGCCCAATTCACGATATTCAGACATCAAGTTTGATACCAGCCTGGAATGTGGGTTAATAGAGTGAAAGGAAATCTTTTGTGAAGCAAACTCTATTATTTACATAAGGAAAAACAGACTACCTTTGTCTCCTGACAACCTCCACACATTACCCTTCAGCACCCACAGTAAACCTCTTTTTCGATGAAAGGTAGCCACAAGCTCGCCCAGCTTTATTAACTTCATATTACCACCTTGGTAGTCAGACTAATTCCCTTTATAATCATTAGTAAGACTCAATGGATTAAAATCACAGAACCTATGAAACCAACCCTGTTCACACATTCTCTTCACGTTACCTATGACTTCCCTAAGCTTCCACTCTCCCTCAACCATCAGCACATCAAATTCCCAACGACCCCTTGGTGCCGTGTCGGCCGCAACTTTAGTGTGACCGAAGATACGGGTATCCTTAGTGTACTTATAGAAGCAAAGTTTGGGGCCGATTGCGCTAACACCAAACAATATCGGAATTTCAACATGGTCTCCTAGGTATTCGAGCCTTTCCCGCATTTCTTTATCGGCAGCTGCACGAGTGGATTTGTGCAGATGCTCTGCAGCCTTTATTTCGACAAAGAATACAGGACGTTGTCGCTGTTGAATGAGGAAAATAGTAAGATTGATGTTGACTGCTACTGTGGGACAACCATGAAGGATTCCTCGCTCAGAAACAAATAGGTGAGAAGGGTATTGTATGAGCCATAGCATTGCGGTTCATCGAGTTCACCTCCCGGAATGGCTGACTGGAACTGCTGAAGGATGCATCTAATCCACGGCATATCTGAATAGGTGTAATTAATTAGTCTAGAGCCTACAAGTGACGTACCTTTTATAAATATTGAACCGAAGGTAGACCTAGATTGACTGACTCGAATACTGATTCGAATGTATCGATATGGTTCTCGTGCCCAGAACCTATTTATTTTTGGGTGTGTTAAACGTTGCGTAGAAGACTAGTAATAGCACAAGGGGATACCTTAACAACAACTTCGATCTAGCATCTTTCCAATGAGCCATTTTCGCTCCAAAACCACTGCTACTCGAGAGTGTGTAGTAAACATGGTGTGCCGCTTGCCCATCGGATTGATTTGCGCCGGTACCCTGATGAAAGTATTTATGACCTCAAACATGCATAAGACATGTATGCCCAGATCTCGGAATGTGAAAGCAGACTTAAGTTCGGGGTGACCACCGAAGTACAGTACGTACAGTAAGGCATGAGTTCCCTCATTTATGCAACTCTCTCATGAAGAGAATAAAGACAAACACTCTATGCTTGTAAATTATTCAATGGTGCCACGACATGTTACCCTGAAGAGTAAGTAGCCCCTGAGTTTCATGAGTTAGCACGATGCGTGAGAGCCGGCTCAAAGAGCAAATCCATGCACCGTGTTCTATTTGTAGTAAGGTCGTCACTGTGTTGTTAATGCGGGCCTGACTAGAACTGTGCCCACGCCATTGTGTAGTCAGACCATTTCTTGTTGAGAGGCTCTGGATCAGCCCATGTCTCCCTTTGATAGGTTTGCTAGGTAGTAATTAACCCACCAAAGTCGTGAGTCAACGCCACTCACCTCAACCGTTTAACCCCAAGGGCCACTAACTGGTGGCAGCGCTGAATAAGCGCTGAGGAAAAATGACCAGACCTACACTCGCAGGGCGACTACTGGGAATGGCTACTTTGTTGCATTTTTTGTCTTCTGGAAATGTGTTCTCGTGCCCAGACCGATTTATTTTTGTGTGGTAGCTTAAATCGCTGGAAATGCACCATTTATTATATAGTTCTTGTGGTATTTATTGTGTATATTTATGTACTCTCGGTGCGTTACCTAATGGCATCACCAAGCAAGTAATTATTACACTTCCTAATCTTGTAATGGCCGCACACAGATCGAGGATTCGTCAAGTGCACTTGGACATAGTTACCCTGAAAAGGGCTTATTAACGCTCGAAAAAGTCTACTACAAACCGGCAAGCATCTGAACATCGATTCCATCAGCTGAATGGGAGAAAAAGCTGACCCTGGGAGTGAGTTTAGGAATTGCCTCAGGGTAACACGGGGAGCGGCTGGAGGAATTTACAACCAATCCGTGGTAGCTGCCCGGGCAATGCCACCGGTGTAAATGCTTTTTCAAATCCCGAGTCCCTGGTAGCAATATTAGCCACACATTGATTAAGATTGGGGGCTGGGGGGTCTTTGCTAGTGAATTAAGAATTGTCTTTTTCTTTTTTCTACAGTGATGTTTGATACTAGTAACTATAGACTTGGCCTAACCAATTCCACTGAGTAGGTTCCCATAGCTCTGCCTTTGGAGGTGGATGACATGGACTATGTATTCCCTATAATTGAGCTCGGACTGTGAGTTGCCTTGAAGGTACAGAGGAGTGTCTCGGTATGGTGGTTCATAAAGATCTTTTCTCAATAGCAATACTAAGAGTATTAACCAGTATCTATGAGATGTTGGAAATGAGGATTGGTCTTTGAAACAGAGAGTTTGAGCCGGAAGGTAATGCCATTGTTGTATGAGGGGTTGGAATTGGCAACTGTTGTGTATGAGGGTGTTTAACGTAGAAATATTGAGTGACAGCTGTGGGGGACACTGGTTCTTTTGATAGGTTTAAGAAATCATGCACTATTGGCATGAATTCGCAGTTAATGCATTCTCAGAAATTCTATGCTAGTAATACACAACCTCGCTTCCTCAATCGCAGGGCCGCGGGTATATATCCCTTCTAGACATACAACTTACAATTTACTCTTCGCAGGAGTCATCATAGCCTGTATCTTTGCAATAGTCTCCTCTGCCTCCCTTTCGATCCTCTTCACCAATACCTCACAAGTAGGGATATCCTTGATTAACCCTATAACCGTCCCCACACTCCATACACCATGCTCCACATCCCCATTAAGGTACACCTCCCGCCCTCGCTTACCGCTAACCAAATGCGCAACCTCTTCAAACTTGCCTGTCGGGCTCTCAGTCTCAATCTTCTTCGCCTCTATCGCAACCTTGTTCTTGAATAACCTAGATGTATTCTTCCACCGGCGGAGCAGTAGCGTGGTATCATCTTCTGTAGCATTGACGATTGCCTTTTTTACGTTTTCGTGGATAGGGGATTCAACTGTGCACATGAACCTAGTTCCCATATTGATTCCGCATGCACCAAGGGCAAGCACCCCAGCTAGACCCTGCCCATCGGCGAATCCGCCTGAGGCGATAAAGGGTGTTTTCAGGCTCTGGGCTGCTCGGCGGAGGAGGATAAAGTTCGGGATATCATGCTCCCCCACGTGGCCCGCGCACTCGAACCCGTCAATACTCAAAAAGTCCACGCCGAGTTTTTCAGCAGATAGGGCATGGCGGATGGTGGTACATTTGTGGAGGATTATTATTCCGGCGGATTTTAGCTTCTTGATGATAGGGCCCGGGGAGTTGCCGGCGGTTTCCACGATTTTAATGTTTTCGTCAATGACAACCTGTGCATAGGCGTCGTAATTGGGGAGGACGAGAGCGGGGAGGAGGGTGATGTTTACACCGAAGGGCTTAGTGGTCATGGTCCGGCAACGGCGGATTTCTTTGCGAAGATCTTCGGGGGTGGGTTGGGTGAGAGCGGTGAGCTGTCACCAGAGAATGTGAGTAATGAGATCCAGAAGGTAGTAGGATGGTGAAATTGTGAAGTGTCAAGGGGAAGGGAACATACGATACCGAGCCCACCAGCGTTAGAGACCGCAGAGGCGAGTTCAGCATAGCCAACCCATTGCATGCCACCTTGGACGACGGGGATGGCGATGCCGAGGGCATCCGTGAGAGCTGTCCTGAAGGGCATGATGTCGTAGTCTGTTGGATAGAAGCAAAGTTTACTGTGATTTTCCCTTGTTAAATGGGAGGGAAAGGAATGGGCGGACAGGGCAAAAACATCGACAGCAGGGGAAGTTTTGGTGAAGCTGGATCACGGTGAATAATGTGAGAGGCACAAGAGTGTACCTCGGGTGCTCGTGATAGCTTACAGAAGGGGGATCTAATCTTATCAGTCTGGACTGACAGGCGCGGAGAATCTTATCAGATTCAAGAATCGACCAGGCACCTGAGGAGCGGTGCCAAGCAGCCAGTGATAATGTTTATGTACTGTATGTAATACCTACTCGCCGATAGCACCACTGGTGTGTCTATAATAAACCTAGTAGATCGAGCTGGACCTCTTATCGCAAGGAGCATTGTGCGAATTCGCCTGAGAATTTTGCACCACACCCTCACTTGAGCTGGTGTAGTGCTGGGCTAGGCTTCGAGTTGCCTGTTTCCGTCCACAGTTACATGGAAGAAGCAATGCAGTTCGTTCGAGCTCCTCCTCATGTCACCGAAATATTCATGGCATGTCAAGCTTTTCCGCGGGGTACACTGTATACCTCCTTAGTCGGGGGTCCTCGTTTAGTTTGATGTGCACACTACGGCCTAAGGAGGAGGCTCTTCTGTGTCTATTAGATGGGTGCAAGGGATGGTGGATGGGCAGAGTGTGACAGGAAGTTATTTGAGGTCTTGTGGAGGTGGAACATGAAGTAGAACATGTGGAACATGGAGGTGGTAAGCAAGGGCGTCATGGTGCGCACAACCCCTCCCTCACCCAGGTAGATTTGTGCACTATATTTGTTTTCGCCCCACGGCGGCGTCACAATGGGCTCAGCGCCCCGTGGATGCTAGGACTAGAGTACTAACTCATCCGAAGTTGATCAGAATATCTGCTTTATGCCAGATGACACCATCACCATTGAGACAGGCCAGGGCGCCTCAAGGCCAGGCACGTCCATTGTTGGCCTGGAAACCCCTTTGCCATCCGCACACTGTCATTGCTTTTCGGCGCCAGCACCCAGTGTCGGGAGACCTGACGTTTGAGTGCTCCCCAAGTAGGCTAAGAAACCCCCCCCATGAGGCCAAACCCCTCCACCCTTCCGCCTGCCCAGCGCTCTCCATTTGTAGGCCGGTTCGTTTGGAACACGCCCAAACGGCTTGCTAGACCAATATATGTAGATATAAATATTATTGTGTGCGTACAATAGGTATGCCAATAGCCTTATACAGATGGCCGCTTCCATATCTTTGCCATCTCATTTGTTGTTGGCACCACGCAGCAAAGAACATACCGTACAACTAGCACCGCTTTGCACAGAAACGGCGTTGACGTCTCAGGCTGGCCAGGCGTTTTGCCCCGCAGGAACCACCCACTGACATCTTTATTAGATATTGTTGCACTCGGATGAACGAGCCCGTCACAAGACGCCTGAGACCATACTCTACCGACATACATTGCAATATTTGTTCAAGGATACATACCGTACCGTGTACCTACTTCGTTTGCATTTGCTGCCACAGTGCTGATCTGAAGCAGAGAGGGGGTTGCCACTATACCAATCCGCTGGCCAGGCTGCATCAGCAAGCTATCCCCACGGAATTCGAGCACTATCCAAAAACCGTACATCTTGCCTCGACTGTACCCGCAGTCCTGCCGTGCTGTCCCTACAGCAAGAGGCGTACAGCTACCTAATCCATTTTGCTTCTACTCGCCACAGCTTGTCTGCTGCGGTTGCTATCCTGACATCTCATCCAGCAGCACCCCTTCAACCCTCGACCGCCCCCCCCACCAACACCAACACCCCATCCTCTCACCCGTACTGACAAACTGCAGAAAGGGAAAAAAAAAAGAAAAAAGAAAAAAGGAAAGAAAGAAAGAAAGATAAATAATTGTGCGTGATCGCCGAAAGTAGAACACTTACATCACACCTCCAACCCCAACACCTCAAACTGCACTAGCAACCTCGATAGTTACTTCAAGGGGCTGTCTTCTCTCGATCATCATCTCACTGTGGTCTCCCTTTACCACTTAATTTTCCGGGGAACGTCCACTGGCAGTGTCCTCAATTTCGGGGTCTCAGTAGTATAAATCCAAATCTCCCCCTCTCCCGCATAGCACAAGAAGACAGTAAGCATCGAAAACACCAACCCAAAGGCTACCGATTATCGTGAGTGACGAAGCACGCATCCGAAAACCCTAGAGGGCTCGAATACGGTTTTGGTTTATGGCAGAGCAGAGAAGGCGGTTAAGCTTTGGAGGACACAGAGCAGCAAGAGCAGAGATGGAGGGTTCAACCAGTGGGAGTAGTTCGAGTGCTACACCGTCAAAACCAATAAATCTTCCAGGAACTTCACGGAGGGGCACAGACAGTATAACACACTCACAACCCCGGCCTCTACTCACGCCTGGTCCACGCTCCATAGTTTCGCCCATACAAAACCTCCTCCCTTCTGCACCAGCTAGCCCTCCCACCCCCGCCCCGAGCCCGACTCCTCAAAAGCATCGGCTGCCTAGCTGGTCTACGGCAAATGATGGAGAGGATGCCTTCCTGAGGGAAGCTCGACCTCATTTCAGCAGGCTAGATTCTCAGGAGCGGCAGCGATTTCTTGCGGAGATTTTGAATCTTTGCAATTCCCAACAACTCAGCTTTGTATTGAACTATGTTTCTCCACGACTGAAGAAGGACCCATTTAAATCACTACCGAATGAGCTTTGCCTACGAGTATGGCTCTCCCCAAATTCTCATTGTTTCAGTTGGGCTAACCCTCGCATTAGGTGCTCTCTTTCATAGATGATCCGAAAACCCTGGCTCGTGCCTCACAGGTTTCGAAACACTGGCATGGGTTGCTCAGCGATGATCTTACCTGGAAGAAGCTCTGTGAAAAGCACAGTTATCGGAGGCCCAGTGGAGCTGGGGTGCTGCCGATATCCGTCTATAATACAGGCTTACCCCACTCGCCCCTGGAGGCTGGATTTGGAGGTAGTTCAAGTAAAACAGGGTTCCAGTCAGAAATCACTCCTCAAAATACGGTTACCCCACGACGAAGGCAGTACCTTTCCTATAAATCACATTTCAAGCAACGATATATGGTTGAGACAGCGTGGAGAACTGGTGGTCAGGCCATTGCAAGGCACGTCACTCCTGACCAGGGGGTCGTAACTTCACTACACCTCACCCCAAAGTATATTGTCATAGCCCTAGACAATGCCAGCATCCATGTTTTCAACGCCGATGGAATGATTTTAAGGACTCTGCAAGGCCATATGATGGGTGTGTGGGCGATGGTACCGTGGGGAGATACTCTAGTGAGCGGTGGATGTGATAGAGATGTCCGCGTCTGGGATATGTCGACTGGGGAGAATACTAAGGTATTGAGGGGACATACATCCACTGTCAGGTGCCTCAAGATGAGCGATTATAAGACTGCTATCTCCGGGTCCAGGGATACAACACTCAGGATATGGGACATTGAAAAAGGCATTTGTTTGAACGTACTAGTAGGACATACTGCCAGTGTCCGATGTCTGGAGATACATGGGGATTTGGTTGTCAGCGGTAGTTATGACACTACAGCTAAGGTTCGCAATTCTGGTGACTATTTGGGGATTGTGGGCTAAGGCATACTTTATACAGGTTTGGAGTATATCGCAGGGTACCTGCCTTCGCACATTATCTGGTCACTTTAGTCAAATCTATGCGATTGCTTTCGATGGAAAGCGGATTGCCACAGGTTCCCTGGATACATTTGTGAGAATCTGGGATCCAGAAACAGGGTAGATATAGGAGTTCTTTCGTATTTGACCAGTACTAACTTTAATCCTATACAGTGTTTGTCAGGGCATCCTACAAGGGCACACTTCACTCGTTGGGCAACTCCAGATGCGTGGAAATACCCTAGTCACTGGCGGTTCTGACGGTTCGGTCCGAGTCTGGAGTCTTGAGAAGATGCAATGCATTCATAGACTTGCCGCGCATGATAATAGTGTCACATCGCTGCAATTCGACGACGCCAGAATCGTTAGTGGTGGTAGCGATGGGCGTGTTAAGGTCTGGGATCTGCGCACAGGATTGCTAGTTCGCGATTTATCAACACCGGCAGAAGCTGTTTGGAGGGTTGCGTTTGAAGATGAGAAGGCGGTCATTTTGGCTAGCCGAGCAGGCCGGACGATCATGGAGGTGTGTACAGTGACTGTTGCTCTTCCACTCCACTACATTTTAGAAAGTTATATAGTCTAAATCCTGAGGGGGTGTTGTGTCAATGACCAGGTCTTTTCGTTTTCACCTCCGCAAGATGCATTGATGGATACGTTTCATGGAGAGGGCTCATCGGGGTCGTCAGGGATTTACGAGGATGGTGGCCAGATGCATGACGATGACGAGGCGCCGTTCCCTATGAAGAGCTAGTCACTAGCGTTGGAGCTTTGGGCCTAAACCATATTTGGAGTTGTGGGGGGGGGCGGTGAGTGGGGGTATACATACCATTTTGATTTTCTTATCTATTTTTGGATCCTTCATGTTAGCGGAAGCTGTTGGGGAAGTGGAGCGTGAGCATAACTATAGCCGAAGAATCCTCTTAGTAGAGGAGAAGCCTATAAGGAGCTAGCGAGAGCAGCTGCTTATTATTTATGTATCTTCATCTGGAATGGGTTTTACTTATATATGTTGTTTCTAGACTTTCATTTTGCCTGCGCTTCTCTCATCATTTCTTTTCTTTTTTTGCATTTCGATGTATATCCTCCTCTCCTTTTTTATGATATCCTATTTTCCTGAGTTAGTCTTTTGGCATGGCTTTGATGGTATTTTTTGTGTGCATGTGCGTAGCAGGCAACATTAGGAAACGTAAATGGAAGCCCGGCATTTGTTTGGGTCTGGGGGAAGATAACTATATCATCCTGGGTCTTGTTGTTTTGGGATGGATTGGCGGGGCGGTCAAGACTCCTTGCCAAAGTCTCGGTGACGGTTAGATCGTGCCAACATTTTAGTGAGTACTATTGGTGGAGAATATGGCGTATTGGGGAGAGGTTTATGCTATAGTTTTCGATTTTCGATTTTGCATGTGGTTTTTTTTCCTTCTTTTTTTTTTTTTTTTCTCTTTTCTTTTTGCAAATAGCATTTGTGCTTTTTGCTTGGGCAGTGAGTCGAATATATATATATATTGTTCCAGTCGTGTCGTAGTAATGTTGGATAGATAACCTACTACTGGGTATAGTACCTCACCCTCACCACTATGTTTACCCTGAACTAATAATACCCAACCACCAAGCTCTACTAACTAGTACCTAGTTCCGCCTGAAAGTCAGGAAAAAGGAAAGAATACTGTAAGCCTGCACCTACCACAC
>Ga0307514_10002234_pt1 | contig 20646 bp, 28 predicted proteins | sample 16_EM_MG_FD_203088 | JGI IMG/M metagenome (GOLD analysis project Ga0307514, IMG submission 203088) | Populus trichocarpa ectomycorrhiza microbial communities from riparian zone in the Pacific Northwest, United States - 16_EM | ecosystem: Host-associated > Plants > Roots > Unclassified | place...
TTGCAGTTGGTCATCAACAAGCGTATCCTCCTGTGGCTGCACCAGTTTACCCAGCTCATATGCCTCCATTTCCGCCCCAGCAACCTCCCTTGTCCGCAGCGATCCCTCCCGTTTCGGCCATGTTTTCACATCAGCCAGCCGCTAGTCAAGCTTACTATCACCCTCCTGCGCCGGCAACCGTGGCAACCCAAGCAGCCGTACCTGCCGTTGGCTCTGCAGCCGCAGTGCCACCAGGACCAAAAACTGTTTTGCCTGAAATTAGCGACACTCAACGGGTAGGGATCTAATTCTCATTGGAGTTTTGGCATTCTAAAAGCGTTATTTTCCGATTTAGGCAATGTTGATGCAAGTTCTTAGTTTGTCACAGGATCAGATCAATGCCCTTGCCGAAACCGAACGGGCTGCGATCATGCATTTGGTATGCCTTCCCCGTTTAATCCTACATTTGGGGCTGATGACGGCTCTTCAGCGAAGTCAATTCATGGGCACGCTTTCCACTACGAGTTAAATGCTGAGAAGAAAAGATATCATATCTCGCCATTCATCCATTTTGGTCATTTTCCCGCTTTCCCATTGTCCATATCAAAAATTCCATGTTTCCTATATTGGCATTTATTCATCTGTATCATTTTTTCCAACTTCAATCATATCCTTTTAGATTCTTCTCGTCTATGTCCAACCTTCCGCCTATCTTCCGAGTGTTTCGCCGTAATCTTTTGTCTTTACTTCAGTCGTTAACCATTTGGAAAGTCCTGCACTAAAATCTAAATGCTTTCAGGGCCATTTGAGAGGATTTGATTCCAGAGAATTGGTGCAACGTCACTGCAAAAAACGGGTGAGTCTTCTAGGTACGAGGCCTGGTCGAATTGGATGATCGAGGTGCAGCAAACTTGACAGAACCTGCGTTTAGATCGCAAAATTTTGTCATTCACAGGCTTCGTTGTACTTGTTTTTTTGGCGCCCTCTTAAACAACAAATTAAGCGCCCGTGGAATGATTGGCGCTTGAGTTTCGAGTGTCGTCAGAAGATATGCAGTAAGTCAGTGTAAATCATATGCGTATAGCACAATTCTATCTTAGTTTTTGTGCACCAAAGCGCTAACGGACACCTTGTCAATGTAAACTCAACATTGAGACTGTATTATAAGTAATGCAAACTGCAGTGGACGTTCTTAAGTCGGACTCGGTGACTCGGAAAACCTAGCTTCAATCAATTGCAAAGGCACTTATGAGTCCTTGCGACATTCCGTCGTGGTTCTGCGAACTGGGGAATACATGCCTAAATCGCAATCCAAAGTTACATCGATCTTGGTCAAACTTTGTATTATAGTCCAAACCGAAGAGGTGAGCACCCTTGATGTGCCTGTCCCCAAGCAAGCATATTAGCAGTGAGTTATTAGATAATTACTCTGAAAAAGGGAACAAGTTACAAGAAGGCCGGAAAATGGGAACGATATCAGGGAATATCTGGGTCTTATCTTATCTCCATATTTTGAAATAATGGTTTTTCGTATTCTTTTTTTTTTCAACGTTAACGTGACTCGATTGATTCGAGATAATTTGAATGCTTGCACAATCTCGAGGCTTGCATCGCATTCTACTACCTCGGAACCATCGCATACTATCTACCTCTTTTCGCAACCACGTAGTATCACTTAACCTTCCACAAAGGTCCTCTAGTACATTAGCAATGGCACATCCACCCCATTCATCAGCAGATTCGATTCGGATACCACCTTTGGAGAGCGAACACGTTGATAGCGTTGTCAGTACAGTCAACAAGACGGACAAGCGAGCAAAGGATAAGAAGAACTCAAAGGTTGCTCAGACGGCGTCAGGATACCCTCTAGAGGTGAGGGCATCCGGTTGCAGGTACTCTGTTTCCCTTTCACACTTTTTTCACTCAGTTGCAACCACCTCCGGAATTTTTCGACCACCGCCTGAAGATCTTTACTGAACTCAAGGCAGAACACGATGCTTGGGTTGCAGGTGCAGTTACTCTGTCTATCTTCCCAGAATTTTATCACCTCTCAATATTCGGCATATTTTAGCTCAGCCAAGAGAAGAGATCATCATCGCTATGCCAGATGGTTCCGAACGGAAAGGAAAAAGCTGGGAAACAAGTCCAATGGATATTGCAAAGGAGGTTTCTAAGAGTTTGTCAGAGCGCATCGTCATTGCCAAGGTCTGACACGGTTGACGTTGGTAGACTGCTAAATCACTAAAGATAGATTTCAAGGTGGACGATACGCTATGGGATTTAGAAAGGCCGCTGGAAAAATCTTGCAAACTGGAGTTATTGGACTTTGATCACTCGGAAGGTTGGGTTTTATTTTGTCGACGTCTTGTTCCTATCTGTATGGAAATACTACATAGGAAAGAAAGTCTTTTGGCATTCATCTGCCCACGTATTGGGAGAAGCTGCAGAGCGGCATTATGGTTGCCACCTGTGTTTAGGTCCTCCGACAGATGATGGTTTCTTCTACGAGATGGCTATTGCAGATCGGTATGCTCGATCACACTTTGATATTCTTATGACCTGTCCTCATCAACCTTGAAGACCCGTCACAAATGCAGACTATCCAGCACTAGAGAAGGTATCCGAAAGTGCGGTCAAGGATAAGCAAAAGTTTGAGAGGCTGGTCGTTTCCAAGGAAAAGCTTCTTGAGATGTTCAACGTGCGTTATTCTGTATGCTCGCGTTCTAGAATTCATTTTCATGGGAAAATAGTATAACAAATACAAGAAATATCTCATTGAGACCAAAGTTCCCGACGGCGCTTCTACCACAGTCTATCGTTGTGGTCCAATGGTTGATCTTTGTGTTGGCCCTCACATTCCTCACACTGGCAAGATAAAGGCTTTCATGGTTACGAAGGTAAATCCTTTGTTATGTTCAACGTGTGTACCATTACTCGCCTATTTTACAGAACTCTGCATCATATTTCCTTGGGGATTCCAACAATGACTCTCTCCAGCGCATCTACGGCATTTCTTTCCCCGACAAAAAGCAACTAGCCGACTATAAAACCTTCCTCGCTGAGGCTGCTAAACGTGATCACCGCAAGATCGGTAAAGACCAGGAATTGTTTTTCTTCAATGACCTCAGTCCTGGAAGCTGTTTTTTCCTGCCTCATGGAACACGGATATACAACACTTTGGTCGAACTAATGCGCGTAAATGCAATCTCTGTCTTCACATACGCTGGATTCTAATTCCGATTTCTTAGTCTGAATACTTCAAGCGTGGATACCAAGAAGGTATGCCGGTCTATGTTTTCAGAAAAAAAATCTAATTATTGTTCAGTCATCTCCCCCAACATGTATAATTCCAAACTGTGGGAAACCTCTGGGCACTGGCAGAACTACAAAGAAGATATGTTTGTCCTCGACGTTGAGAAAGAGAAATGGGCGCTCAAGCCGATGAACTGTCCTGGCCACTGCCTCATCTTCGACTCGCGTGATCGAAGTTATAAGGAGCTGCCAATTCGTATGGCGGAGTTTGGTATCATCCACAGGAACGAGGCGAGTGGCGCGTTGACCGGCTTGACGAGAGTGAGAAGGTTTGTGCAGGATGATACGCATGTGTTTTGTATGCCTTCGCAGGTCAGAGTTTCGTTCTGGCATTCTATCTTCATCATTCTCATAACGCGATTTTCAGATCGAAGAGGAGATCAGTGGACTCTTTGACTTTATGCAACATATTTATGGGCTCTTCGGGTTCGATTTCCACTTAGAACTGTCTACACGGCCAGATAATTACCTCGGCACAATAGAGACCTGGGACCAAGCAGAAGAAGTAAGTTTTTTTTCCCTCCTCATCGGCCTTCCTACCCTTATCTTCCCGTCTGCAACCTTCTCCCAGCAACTCAAACAAGCCCTTGACAAAACCTACTCAGGCAAGTGGGAAATCAACCCAGGCGACGGTGCCTTCTACGGTCCCAAAATTGACATCACGATCCGTGACGCCCTCCGCCGTTCGTTCCAGTGTGCAACCATTCAGCTGGATTTCCAGCTTCCCGAGAGGTTTAATCTGAGATATCGCTCCTCAGATGAGGCAGTCCTTTCCAGACCGGTTATCATTCACAGAGCAATTCTAGGTAGTATGGAGAGGTTCATTGCCATTATAACTGAGCACTTTGGTGGGAAGTGGTAAGTGCATTTAAATCTGTCCTCGAGAATTATCCCAAACAGTTTACACAGGCCATTCTGGTTATCTCCTCGTCAGATCGTTGTTATCCCGGTCGCAGCGGCATATGTTCGTGTTCTTTGGGCACTCGGATAAGTTCATGTTCTGACAATCTATGCAGAAAGCCTATGCATCTGAAATTACTGACCATCTAAGCTCGCTTGGTCTTTATGCCGACGTCGACAATAGTGACAACACTCTACCGAAGAAGATTCGCAATGGAGAAATTTCACAATACAACTTTATCTTGGGTAACATTTGAGTTTTCACTTCTTTTTTTTGGAAATCACCCATCATTTTTTCGGCAGTTGTTGGCCAAGAGGAACTGGACGCTCGCTCAGTCAACGTTCGCAATCGTGACGACGTTGGCACGAAGGCAAGAGGAACTATTTTACCCCTAGACACCGTGGTCAATCAGCTTGTTACACTCAAGAAGAGTCGCAGCTTGGAGAACAAGCTCGTATGATCATGTATACTAATTAGAGAATACAAATCAAACTACTAGATAAGTGCCAACGGCGGCAGTACCCTTGCCTGCGAAGCCGTGAATTTTAAATTCTTTTCTTGGAAAGTCAACATCCAGAAGGAATTTTCAATGTACTTCGGCTCTGACCCGAACTTCATCAAGCTCGAATGAATATGAATGGGCACTTGGACGCACCTCCGAATGGAAAATTGTAAGATCTCATTCTGACGTACACCGGTTCGTCAAGCTATTGCCCACTTTCAAACGGGAATCATATCTTACGACTACAACTCTCTTCAGCTCTATTAGGTTGGTTCATTCTATGTTTATCATGTATCAAAATTGGAGCATGAACATGGATTACATTGCGGATACAATATTATGGATCGCATAACAATTGACTGATGATAATTTAAGATCTGTGATCGACTTGCTCAACTCGCCAAACTTTGATAACACCTGCCCGATCCCCACTAACAATACCTCCTCGGAAAGGAGATTCTATGCACACAAGAGTGGTTATCACGTCTTGATGGTTTTTTAGCAGCTGTTGTTGACTTTGTGTTATTAATGATATTCGTTGAGAAGGGCGGTTTAAGGAGCTGCTCGATGGTAACCGCGGCCAAGTCTCGATGAACGTGGCGATTCCATTTGTCGTTGTAGAAGTGCTACCGACGGGATCAGAACTTGAAATGTGTATGTGTGTAGAAAAACAAACCTATACGAGGGCTTTTCATGATCATTATCAAGCCCACTCAGCACTGTCGTCTGTTCAAACTTGCCCAAATCCCATAGACGAATCTTTGTATCCTCGGAGCCAGTCACGATGAATCCCCGGCCTGACAGCCGAGAACTCGATTCAAGGTCACCAAAATCTGGTCTCTGAGTTATTGTATAGACACCAAACTCTGACCCGACTGCCATTGCTCGAATGTCTGGTGAAGGCGGCTGAGGCAATTCTTCCCTATTGGAAGGGCGAACTGTATCGCCTAGGTCTGTTTTGTTCTGTCGAGATCGGACAAGTGCAGCGATTGCAGATGCAGCTGTCGTCTCTGCTTCCTGCCCTATGACTTCGGGAGGTTCGGGAGCTGGATCCGCAGACGATCCCGTAAGTGTTACGTATGTTTCAACCAGTGTAGCCTTTTCAATATCCCAAACCTCAATCAGATGAGTAGAAGAACGATCAGCGTTTTTCTTGGAAGCTTCGAGTGCGACCATGACCCATTTGCCCCGACCTCTGCTTGAAGGGTGAACGACGCATTGGTGGATCCTGTTTGATCGACCTCCCGTTGCGACACCCACATGCCAACTTCGAATGAGCAGACCAAATCGTTTGTCCCACAATGTAAGAACCCCGGTAGATGTGCCCACCACTATCCAAGCCCGTTTGCGATCAATGCAAAGTGAAGTAATTGGTCCGTAATGCCGCGGATTTTCCATTGTCTGCAGAACGACCATAGTCCTGAGGTCTAGCATCACAATATTGGAATGTGTTGTTGCATACACAAGGCATGAAGACGACTCTTTTGAAATTTTTGTTAGCTTTCGAGGTAGCACATACACAAAGGACTAACCTGTGTTGTAATGCGTCATGCATGTGATGTACTCGCCCACATTTTCAACCCTGTGTTCCCTTATAACTTGCAACTTGTTGTATTTCGGGAGTGCACCGGACTGCGTGACGTGCACACGAACCACATGCAGACCACCATCGTCAGCTGCACTTGCAAAGCAGTGTACACCTTCCAGAATGCAAACGCATTTCACTCGAGCATGGTGTTGGCCGTATGTGTGCCTTGGTTTGCTCGTAACATTTCGTTCTAATCTTGCTGTATCCCAAACCTTTACCGTCTTGTCATCAGAGGACGAGACGAAAAACAAGTGGTCCGGAGAAACGGCGAGACTGGTAACAGCTTCGGAATGTGAAGATAAATTGGCGATGAGGTTCGCCTCAATCTTTCTCATCGAACCGTCTCTGGACGAGAAAGTAGGGCGCGTCATATTGCGACGCCGGATAGGACCCTCATGGACCTTGGGTCCGAAATCCTGCTGCAATTCTCGGTTATTATCTAGGTAAAGATTCTCAAGCAAATGATTAATTCCAGGTTCTTGACCGTCTAGAGTTTCCATTCAGAAGATATGACTTGTTCGACTTGCCACACTCTTACCGTAAGTTGAAATGGCAAGGGAGGATGGGTTTCGGGCCACCCTCGAGAACCGTAGTGTCTGTGACATAGACATGGGCGAAGAACGACCTGACTCCTCAGTAGACCCTTCAGAACGAATCTTGTAGTGAGCTTCAAGATGACCAATGGCGCTGGCTTTTGACGAACCAACGGCAGGAGCAGCCTTCTGACCATCTGTGCTTCCAACTTGAAGTCGGCTCGATGGACGCAACGAGACCGACGTGGTGGACACAATAGATTCAGACGGACTGGGCGGACGATCAGGCAGTGAGGGGATGGGCACAGCCGACACACTCGAAGAATTCGGGATAGGTGACAGCGCATTTCGCGTGTCCCGAGGTGTGTTATGAGCGCTCAGAGATGATGCAGATCCGTTGATAGTTGCCAAACGTCGACGAAGGTCTTCAAAAGGTGCACCTATAGAACCAGAGCTGTACTCCCCTCCAGACGACCTGCTGAATCTCGAGGATGGGCTGAGAACAGGCGTGCGCGTCGAAGACAGTCTTCTAGATGAGACAGAAAGCATACCCGTTCTCCGCGCACCAGTCATATCAGAATTTCTCACTTTCAAGAAAACTGTCTGTGGCACGATGCCAAGCTTCTGAAGTTCGATGTCTCCTATGACCTTCAGACTCTTGCCTGTATCAGGCTCGTAATTAAGCCGTGATGCAAAGCTAGATGTCGCATTGGCTAGCTTGACGATATAATCTCGCAACGCGAAGAGCTTGTTTTCGTCGCTTTGGGTCATGCCCATTTGCTGAAGCTTTGCTAATTGGGCCTCATCTCTACAGAACACATTCGTGAACTTCAAAAACTGCTTGAAAAAGAGGTCACACAAACTCTTCCGACTTGGTTCTAGTGATGGCATTAGCAGCCCCTTTCCGCATTGTTATCATGCTTTCTCGAGATGATTCGACCTTATTCGCCGACTTTCTAGGCCCAACCCTCCAGAATGTCGATTTTTCAGCTTTCATAGCCCACTGAACAGCAACGTCTAGAACCTGTCTTGGGAGCTAACCAAAGTCTTTAGAGTTTTAAAAAAGGATGGTGAAAGGAGAGAATAAATACTGGTGGCTTCAGAGCAGTTAACAAACTTTGTTCATCAATGTTGACAATGTCCGATTTCATAAAATGCCTCAATGAAGGGTACAATATGCACCAAATGTCGGTGGGAGGAAGGTGTTGTCCAGCAGAAGTGATGAAAGCCGCAGCACCTTGTCGTATCCAAATGTTCGGATGATACAGGAATCCAAGGGTTGCACTCATCAGTTCCCATATCCGCATCTTCTGGAACAACCCCAATTCGCATAAACTCGTCAGGGCTGAAAGCACTCTTGCCACAACAGACTCCTCGACATCTAAAGGAATTCAGCTCTCTTCACAAAGGATATGCAATATACATCGACTAACCAGAGAGCGCCTGCGCCATCAGCGGTAAAATATACTCCTCCAAACTCCTTCCGCCCGCACATGCAGCGACGTCCACGATGCTCTCAAAAAATGCATAACGAAGGAGCCAGTCACGATCGTTCAGATAGGTGATCATATGGCTGAGGAGAACGTCGTTCGTCTTTTGTCTGCCTAGGAAAATGCACAATGAGGAGATATCATGCAACACGGCCCGCTTGACAATGCTTGAAGGATCCATCAAGAGCAAAGATAGGTGCTCCTGGATGTGTGCTTGGAGTTCTTGCATACTTACGTCGTACGACATCTAATCGGGATGCCCGTTTCAGCAAAAGATTCAAACCCCCCAGTGTCCTGACAAAGGAACCAGGAAGAAGAAAAAGCGCACGCTAACACACCTCAAAGTAAGCGGTCTCATACTCATGGCTCTCTGCAGTCAATTTAAATGCACCATGAGCCTTGAGCGCCTGTCCCATTTCTAAATAGCGAACGGCTGTGTCGGCCAGCTGGCTTATGCATTGCGCGTACGTACAGCGCACGGACACTTCGGGATCCTGAACGAGGTGCTTGATGTTGGGTATGATATACTCCGGAAAGATCGACGCGTTAGACGGCGTTATAACCGTGACGAGCATGAGCTATTGTAACGAAGAGAAAATGATGTCAGATTTAAAAGACGTCAGCAAGGAATTTTCCGTTTAGAAAATTGCACTAACCGCTTGCATCAACGTCCTCAGCGCTGCAGACCTCACCAATGCCGAATCATCATGGAGAAGTTCAACTATGTAAGGAACCATCCTGTCTAGCTTGGCCTCATCCGTCAAATGACATGCTAGTGCAAGGAATACATCCATCGTGCGCACTTTCGAACTTGGAAGGCTGCAGTTGCGAATGTTGGCTGTGACGAGTGCGAGTATGATAAGTGCAGGTCCGTCTAAAAAAACCTGGTGTTAGTCCAAAAAATAGGATGAAGACAACAAGATCTGGAGGGTTTCGGACCTTCTGTGGCAGCAAATCGACGTCCATGTATTGATGAGCGCAGGCTAGATTCGCGGTTTGGAATATGTAGTTCGACTGGTAGAACATCCTACGGGGAAAAAAAGGTCGTGAACAAAAGGGGAACGTAATTGAAAAACAGGACAGAAAAACCTGGAAAGGTTTGGCAGTTGGGTTTAGGTGCGGCGTAAACTCGACTTTCACGTCCACATCAGAGCTGGAATGCGGTTGTTGTTCGGGGGCAATGTATGGTTCGATGCTCTCATAATCCAGCCATATTCGCTCTAAACGATGGTCAGAATCACTTGGCAGAGAATCGCCGTCGTTGACTGTCCCGCCAATTGTAGTACTGTTATTAGTTGGATGTGTTGTCCGAATTGTGGAAGGAGGAGATAAAGTAGACATGGAAGGTTGTATTGGTGTGGTTGTTTGAGGGGTGGAAGTGGTGGGAGCTAACGTTTCGGCTGAGAATTCGTTGAGGGAGGAGACGTAGTTGTGGAGGAAGGAGTAGAATGACTCGGGGAATACAGTACCGCGGGAGGTATGTAGCAAAGAATCAAATGTGGGTCTTTCGGAAGGGTCAACACTGATCATTTGTATGATTAGGTCCTAAGAAATTGGTTGAATAAAAAAGAAGATCGGAATTCATGAGAGAGACTACAAACTTGAACCCCCTTATCTTCTACAACTGCCAAGGGCCCATCAACCCTATACTCTCCCTCTCGATACTTGAACAGCTGGCTCAGCGTAAAAAGTGCGCCTTCCAAAAACATTTCCGCGATAACACATCCCGCACTGAACACATCCATAGCCTCCGTCACTCTTCCATCTCTCTTTCCCTCCAACTCATCCATCTTTGACTTTTTAGCGCTGATTTCCGGATGAGACGCATGTGTGTAAAACCTCTCCGGGGCAATGTAGCACGATCTACGGCCAGACATGTCGAAGAAGAAAGAAAAGTCGGATGGGTCGTCAAGTGGGAGATAAGTAGGTTTATAGGACGCAAAGTCGGTCAGATAAACCCAGTTCCATGATGTTACAAGAACATTCTCGGATTTGATGTCGCCATGGGAGACTTTACGGTTTCTGGCATCACGCAAGGCAGTGAGGATTTGAAAGGCGATCCATTTCTTCTCTATTGTGCTTAGAAAGGGACGGGTACTATAGAAAGACATGAAGATGACGAGGCTGCAGACAATTGGCCACTGACCTGATGCGGTCGTAAAGACTGCTTGCAACCCATTGCCGTATGATGTAACCTGCCTTGTCGGTCTCAACAAAAGCTTGATAATTGTAAACGTTTGGTATGTCTGCCAGCGCCTCTCTATCCACTACGTCAAGTTTTAGCATGAAATGAACAAGCGGCTGGAAACTCGGGGGAAGAGCTCAACTCTTCAATCTTCGCTGGTGCGTTCTCAAAGACATTCCCGGGTCAGGCTTGATGAATATCTTGATGACAAGACACCCATTCTTATGTCTGCACTTGACTGTCTTCAGAAATCGTGCTGAGCCAAGACTATGAGAAACAATTTCAAAAATCGTGGACCGGATGAGGGTGCAGATATTACTCACCTTTTCTCGAAGATGACATCTCCTCCCAGTTCAGCGACGAAAGAATCTAAAGCGACTGATGTGCGCGTAAGAACAGATCCCGACTGCGAATTGCCCATGGTCGGGCGGTTGTCATGAACTAGAAGTGGGGATGGAATGTAAGAACGTCGGCACCGTTTTTGGCATCATTATTCATACTACTACTATTTGTTTACAGCCGTGACAAGAGTCGTTCAAATCGTACTGCACACCATATATTTTGCATATGTAAGGGAATAATGTGAGCAATTGTGTGTTATTGACAATTCCACAGAGCTATTCTGCCACAACTAGGTATATCAATTGGCGAGCTTGCCACATAACTAGACGCCTTCTCACCGGGTTTTTTTTCTTCAGGACTGTCGAGGAGTCGAAATAAAGCACACACACCATTGCTAAAGTACTCGACCTCATTTCGGGCAGCCGTACAGCTCAAATTTTGAGTGTCCTCTTATTCTGGGACACTGACAGGCTGAGACAAACTCGACATACCCTCCGACAAGCTCCTTGGGCCAACAATCCAGATTGCCGCATATCCCTCGCCCCCTTCCGGTTCAGCCTCCCCTTCTCCATTTTCATCTCCATCCCCCTCACGTACATCTACCTCTTGCAAACCTGTCCCCAACCGTCCATCAACCCTCGCACCTTTCATCTCCCCTAAAAACGCCTTGACGCTCGATCGGTTGGCAGTCAAGACCGTCCAACCCAACGTGGCGCCCCAGTGCATTGTCTGCGCGGTGTGAGTCGTAAGTCGAGGATTGGAAGTTGTAGTGCGTGCACGAGCGGGTGCCAAAGGAAAGAGCGAATTGGATGGCACATGGTTTGGGGTTTCAGAGTAAGGACGTCGAGAGGGTATTGGGTTTACTTGCGAGAGTATATCAGAGCACACATGATATAATTGGAGCCAAAAAGTAGGCCTTGTGAAAGGAGGAGAGCATGCCAACTCGGCCCTCAGGTCGTCAGGGAGGCTGGTCAGCTCTTGACTAAGGTCAAAGCGACGACCCTTGTCTAGTGAAGTCAAAGAATGCGGGACATAAGAAGGAAGGATATGAATGGGCAACAAAGGAATGAAATTCTTCGGATACCGTGAGTCTTGCCAATAGGATCTTTCCGCTTCTTCCAATGACAAAAGTTTGCTAGGTGACACCTCTCCCTCAGCTGTCCACGCATAGGCGTGTGCATATGACAGCTGGAACAACGCACTTGCCCGACGCTTCTCGTGTGGTCCTCCAATCTTAGCAACAATTCTGAGGCACCGATCACGCGCTTCGGCTGTTGTCCAGAATTTAACTTTTTCTAGATTTGAAAGCAAAGAGGCATCGTTATTGGTGTCCTTGAGTATTGAAGGTATACCCGACTCAGTAACAGGTATAGAAATTTTGTCATGGATTTCTTGGAGGAGTGCTTTGTCTATCTCTTGGTAGAGTTTATTCGTCAGTTCACGTGCGTGACGGATGAGAGCTTGAGGTAAGTCATTGATGTCGTTCTCCAAAAGAGAGGAAGAAGAATCGGAAGCCAAATCTCCTGGGAATGAAGTAAAGGTGGATTTAAGTCGGAGCGTCTATATTCTCACCTGTAACGCCTGCCTTCCCCATCATCACCCGCTGTTTCTGCTTGAACTCGCGATACTCCTGAGGAGGAACAAACCGTCTATTTGCTTCTTCAACTGACCTTGGCAGAGGGGCGTGTGTTATATCGGATATGAGGGCAATCAGTGCAGAGAGATCAAGGTTAACATTCCTCGTTGGATGGAGTGTACCGAGTGTGGATGAAGGCGATGTAGGAAATTTTTCGTTTGCACGCTCGCCCAGCTCAACGTCTATCCCCATCTCTCGCAATATATCTACGGTTCTGTGAATACGTGAATCGGGCGGCGTCCCGTCCTCACGGGGCAGAACAGGGTTGAGTCGAGTGAGGCGAAGAGTAATTCGTGGGATTTCAGATGTAGCTGTCCCCGCTATTGGATTCGCCTTCGCTGCTTCCAATAACGAGCGACCCATGCATAGAAGAGAATTGTCGAATTCAGTTGGAGGACAGTGTTGGACGTCGGACCTTTCTCCATCCGAGCTCTCATCGGAATCGGTAAGATATGAATCGATTTCTTTGAACTCGGCTTCTAGACGTGAATTTTTAATCCTACGATTACCAAGGTAAATAATCATTCAAAAGGCAGAAGTCAGAAAAGCACACACGTATTCACTCTAATCCAACTCCTTCCATTGTCAGCCACCACATCGACTTTGACGCCTGGCTGATTCGGGGGTTGTTGAGCGGCTCCCTTCTGCTTCTTTCCCTTGTCACTCGCTGCACGGTCGTTAGAGGAGGGAAACATCTTGAACACGGCGAGAACGGGCTGTGGCGCGGACAAAAGTTCGTTCCAAACCGCGATGATATACAGCGCATTGGTCGAAACCGGGGGCAGGTTGGCACAACGAGGGTCGTTAAGAAACTACTAGAAGACATTAGCCTTATGTAGTGCCACAATTTTGAGCAAAGTCCGTAGATAAATACCTTATCCAAAGCACCTAGGTCGATTCTGATATCCTCCTTGAGCCTTTTTAGGCCTGGAATGTCAATGCCTTTATGCAGCCATTGGCTTTCTTCTCCTAGATCATCCTTGATTGAAGAATCAATGATTGGAGGTTGGGGTAAAAGTGGGCTAAAGTCGTCCACTGCATCGTGGATTCGAGCCAGACGTGTTCTGAGTTGGCGCAGTTCAGGATGGGTATCCATTGTACAAATTACTATTTTGATAGCTCTGCGCTTCTTACGACACGATTTGGTTATCGAAAAAGAGGTACCGGGGTTTGCCGGACCAGACTCTATTCTGCCCAACTGGCGGCTCCCTGTCGTCTCCTACAAGGGACAAGCACCGACCTTCTCTAATCTTCATGTTATAGTGTTCCATCGTTTTTAAGTCGGGCTCGGATTGAACCATTGTGTGGACTAGCTGGTCCTGTACTGGTACATCTCTTGAAGGGAACAAAGTATGTCTGCAAAAGGTATGCCCTCCGAGTCATTCAAGAAATCCTTATCCACTTCCCAATCGTCCAAGCCATCAATGAGCACTATGTGGTCAATCATTGCCACAATTTGTGCTATCGGTCCATTCGACGCAAAGCCTTCCTCCCATGATCTCATCTACCAAAACCAGCCAGACTCTTCCGAGTTCGGATCTCCACTAAAACCGCCAACAGGTCTTACAATTTCGTCGAACTCGTGCTTCGTGAACGCATGGAAAATTATTGTTGAGACCAGGTACAGAGATCCAAAAGAATTTGAATAGGGAGAGGACTTCCAATTTCAAAATCCGATATATAATACACAACTACTCACATCTTCTATTACAGGAATGAATCGCGGCTATTCAGCAATCCGTTTCCCTCTTCCGCGTCCTGTGGTGTGTAATTCGTCTTGTCAATGAGTCTGAGTGGAGTAATTACTTCACCGAGCTCTTCCGACAACTTGTCATAAACGAGCACGAACGTAGCAGTTATTGGTCCTCGAAGCAGAGGTCTTCCGCGTCTAGTGAAATGAGTCATTTTCACCTGATGGGATTGTTTGGGCTTCGTACTGTGGTTGCGCTTCGTAGCCAATTTTTGAGTGGCTTACCTCAGACGTCTGTCGCTCCTAAGAGTGAAGACGGATGTTATCATGTAGTCTTTCTTTCGTCTTCCCAACTCTGTCAAGACGCTTGGCCATGCTGCATGAACGCCATCTCGAGGACACATTGTTCGATTTTTTTCTCAAACTCAGCTTCAGTAATTTCGGTTGCTCGCATCATACCATGATAGAGGCTCTGGCGTTTCCCAATTCATGGTAACAGCAATGTAACGAGGCTAGGTTACTTTGCATTTTAGTTTTCTTTCAACAACGATGTCCGTTGTAGAAGGGTTACTTTTGCCAAATGTTGTGATTCCCACTAAGCAATTCCATCAGAGTCGATGGACATAACCTAATCCCCACTCGCGGGTTGTGCTGTGTGGAATTGCGCCTACAAGAACCGTCTTCCTGCGAGACCGTCTCGTCTCCCGTCTCGGACCAGGCCCGGACTGTTTCTTGGCTGCTTAGCGAGGACGAACACGACGTTCGCAAACCAATGACAATTGGTGTCTGAACAACATGTACGTCGTAGCTCTTCTTTTACACTTTCGTCTTGTTCTCTAATACACATTTAACCCAGTTCATGTGCTTACTGACACTCGTGGCATTTTTATATCATCACTCTTGTGGCTCACTAGTATTTGCTTGTGTCTTCAAGTTGTGGCGCATATATTCGCTTTCTTGTGTTTTTAGCGCGCTTCTCATCTCTAGAGCTCTGGCAATTAGGATCTGGGAATCTTAAGCTGAATATCCTCTCGGCCGTTTTCTCAGCTTGCGACCATCCTCTACCGTCCTACCGCCTCGCCCAACCATTCGTTGCCTGACTCTAATTCTTTCCTCACAACGTCCTTTCTACAACGCCGCATTTGGCATAACCAGATATCATGCAAATAGTGTATAAAGAAGTAGAACAGTGCCAGTGTATCTATAGCCTTCTATAGCTCGAAGGACCGCTTGTCAATTTGATTTTTATTATCAACTCTAAGCGGTTATACTCATGTGATCACTAGATCGATAATCGCGATTCAGTTTTCTCTTCTTTCAGGTCCTCTCGCAAACCAAAAAATACTAGTACAGCCCCTTTTCAATTTACAACTACTCTGGAGCGGAAGGCATCAATTAATACAAGGGAAAAAACAACACTTGACATGGTTTCGGAATGGCAAAAAATGTAGGGTGTTCAGCCATCAGCTGAGTTTTTTTCCTTCCGCACTTTTTTTGCTCTTTTCTTTCGCCGCGTCCTGTGTTGTGCAATTCGTCTTGTTTATGAGAGGTTGAGGTGGAGTGAAACGATCACTTTACCGAGTTCTTGGGATCAGGCCTGACAACTTGTCATAAACCATCACATATTTTGCGGTCTTCGGTGCATTGGGGTCTCCATTAATCGGAGGTCTTCCGCGTCTAGTGAAAAGGGTTATTTTCGCTAGATGGGAATGTTTGAGCTGCATACCGTGATTCGCTTTGTAACCAGTCTGAAGGGTACTTCCCCTTTTCAGCCCGTGTTTGGGGGGGCATACTACCATCTGAATTAATTCGCTGAACACCGGAGGGACAGTTTAAATAACTTACTCAGCAACATCCGTCTGGCTTGATGTACCAGTTATTGATTCTTGTGCTGATCTCTTGTTATTTGAACTTGTCACTCCTAAGAGTGACGAAGATGTGTGTTGGTTGGACGGCTCAGATGAGCCCGGAACACCTGGGTCACCCATGTAGTCCTGACGGACATTGGGGAAGTTGCTGTCTGTGGGGTTTGGAGATTGTCTACCTCAGTCTTGGGATTCGCACACCATTTTCCAGACTTACCGACGACATCTACTAAAGGGTAACCTTCAGGACCTTCAAGATACATGCCCCAGGGTTGACTGAGAAGCATCATGTACGCGTCGGCGTCGTTATCAATATAAGAGAAGGAGGTCATATCAAAAAAAAGTAAGTTAAACGTTTGTGTTTTGGGGGGGAAGGGACTCCGATACTACAGACAGGCCATTAAACATTCTGTATTTAAGGGGACTCCGCACACAAATTGTGTCACAACAGAACCTAATTATAGCTGCTCGTTTTCTCAAGACCCTTGGACAATTGGACATGCTGCATGAACGTCGACCAATGCCATCTTGAGATACAGCACCCATTGTTCCGGTTTTGTCCATCCTTTTGCTTGACCATGGCTCGATCGCTAACTTCGGCTGCATCTACACCCTTTCACACCCTGGCTTTTCCCAGTTTATGATAGCAATGTAACGAGGCGAGATTATTACTCTGCGTCGGAGTTTCCTTTGTAGAAGGGTTACTTACTTTTTGCCGAATGTTGTCTAACCATTTACAGTCGATGGACAGAGTTCCCCCCCTATCATTATGGCGCGGATTGTGTTGATTTTAATTCAGAATGCAAATTTGTCATTAAATCAATAACTCTAGACCGCGGGTACATGGTGCTAGATCTGGGGCAACTTGAATGTAGTCCTGACAGACGACGGGGCCCCAACAGGTTACAGTCTTACAATTTCGTCGAACTCGTGCTTCGTGAACGCATGGAAATTATTGTTAAGACCAGGTACAGAGATCCAAAAGAATTTGATTAGGGAGACTTCCAATTTCAAATTTGATATATAACTTACAACCACTCACATCTTTTATCACAGGAATGGAATCTTAATCGCGGCTATTCAGCAATCCGTTTCCCTCTTCCGCGTCTTGTGGTGTGCAATTCGTCTTGTCAATGAGTGAGTCTGAGTGGAGTAATTACTTTACCGAACTCTTTAGACAACTTGTCATAAACGAGCACGAACTTAGCAGTTATTGGTCCTCGAAGCAGAGGTCTTCCGCATCTAGTGAAATGGGTCATTTTCACCAGATGGGATTTGTTTGGGCTTCGTACTGTGGTGCGCTTCGTAGCCAATTTGATTTGAGTGGCTTATCTCAGACGTCTGTCACTCCTAAGAGTGAAGACGGTGGTTCAAGGGGGTCTTTCTTTCGTCTTCCCAACGCTGTTGGCCATGCTGCATGAACGCCATCTCGAGAACACATTCTTCGATTTTCTTCTCAAACTCAGCTTCGATAACTTCTGCCATGATAGAGTGCAATTAGGCCCTGGCGTTTCCCAATTTATGGCAACAGCAATTTAACGAGGTTAGGTTACTTTGCATTGGAATTTCCTTTCAACAACGATGTCCGTTGTAGAAGGGTTCCTTTTGCCGAATGTTGTGATTCCCACTAAGCAATTCCATCAGAGTCGATGGACATCCCCACTCGCGGGTTGTGCTATCTGGAATTGCGCCTACAAGGACCTTCTGTCGTCTTCTTGCGATACCGTCTCGTCTCCCGTCTCAGACCAGGTCCGGACTGTTTCTTGGCTGCTTGGTGAGGACGAACACGACGTTCGCAAACCAATGATACTTGGTGTCTGAACAACATGTACGTCGTAGCTCTTCTTTTACACTTTCATCTAATACACGTTTGATCCAGTTCTTGTGCTTACTCGCTGTGGCATTTATATATTTATCATCACTCTCTTGGCTTTCTAGTATTCGCTTGTTTCTTCAAGTCGTGGCGCATGTATTCGTTTTCTTGTGTTTTGTAGCGCATATGTTCACATCTCTTGTCGTTTCTCATCTCTCGCTCGCGCCCCTGGCAACCATTAATTGCCTCTGACTCTGATTCTTTCCTCACAACGTCCCTTCTACCAAATAGTGTATAAAGAACTAGAACAGTGCCAGCGTATCTATAGCTCGAAGGACCGCTTGTCAATTTTATTTTTATTAACCTTTCTGCAAATGCCGGCTGAAATTGTGCACAAGCAATACAAGCACAGAGTCGCGTCAGCCATTTTGTGATGCGGTTGCGAAATATCAACTCTAAGCGGTTCTCATGTGATCACTGGATCGATAATCGCGATTCACTTTTCTCTTCTTTCTTCATGATCAGGTCCTCTCGCAAACCAAAAAATACTAGTATACAGCCCTTTTTCAATTTACAACTACTCTGGAGCCGAAGATATCAAGTAATACAGAAACGACATTTATCGGAATGGCAAGAAATGTATTCAGCTATCAGCTGAGTTTTTTTCCTTCCGCACTTTTCTTGTTCTTTTTTTTCGCCGTGTCCTGTGATGTGCAATTCGTCTTGTTAATGAGAGGTTGAGGTGGAGTGAAACGATCACTTTACCGAGTTCTTGGGATCAGGCCTGACAACTTGTCATAAACCATCACATATTTTGCGGTCTTCGGTGCATTGGGGTCGCCATTAATCGGAGGTCTTCCGCGTCTAGTGAAAAGGGTTATTTTCGCTAGATGGGAATGCAAGAGCTGCATACCGTGATTCGCTTTGTAACCAATTCGATGGGTATTTACCCTTTTCAACCTGTGTTTGGGGCATACTACCATCTGAATTAATCCGCTGAACTTTGGAGGGATGGATTAAATAACCTACTCAGCAACATTAGAACCTGTCTGGCGTGATGTACCAGTTTCTTGCGCTGATCCTGTGTTATTGCAATCTGTCACTCCTAAGAGTGACGAAGATATGAATTGGTTGGACGGTTCGGATGAGCCCGGAACACCTGGGCCACCCATGTAGTCCTGACGGACGATGGGGAAGTCGCTGTCTGAGGGGTTTGGAGATTGTCTACCTCAGTCTTGGGATTCGCACACCATTTTCCAGACTTACCAACGACATCTACCGAAGGGTAACCTTCAGGACCATCAGGATATGCCCAGGGTTGACTGAGAAGCATGTACGCCTCGGCGTCGTTATCGATAAAAGGGAAGGAAAACATATCAAAAGTGTAAGCGCTTGGACAGTGTAACCTATGTTTTGGGGAGAAGGGACTCCGATACTACAGACAGGCCTTAAACATTCTGTATTTAAGGGGAGACTCCGCACACAACAGAACCTAATTATAGCTTCTCGTTTTCTCAGCGCTGTCAAGACGCTTGGACAATTGGACGTGCTGCATGAACGTCGACCAATGCCATCTCGAGGTACAGCACCCATTGTTCCGGTTTTGTCCATCCTTTTGCTTGACCATGGCTTCGCTAACTTCGGCTGCCTGCATCTACGCCCTGGCGTTTCCCAATTCATGGTAGCAGGAATGTAACGAGGCGAGATTATTACCCTGCGTCGGAGTTTCCGTTGTAGAAGGGTTACTTTTTGCCGAATGTTGTCTAACCATTTACAGTCGATGGACAGAGTTCCCCCCTATCATTATGGCGCGGATTGTGTTGTTTTTAATTCAGAATGCAAATTCGTCATGAAATCAATAACTCTAGACCGCTGGTACATGGTGCTAGATCTGGGGCAACTTGAATGTAGTCCTGACAGACGACGGGGCCCCAACAGGTTACAGTCTTACAATCTCGTCGAACTCGTGCTTCGTGAACGCATGGAAATTATTGTTAAGACCAGGTACAGAGATCCAAAAGAATTTGATTAGGGAGACTTCCAATTTCAAATCTGATATATAACTTACAACTACTCACATTTTTTATTACAGGAATGGTATCTGAATCGCGGCTATTCAGCAATCCGTTTCCCTTCTGTCATAAACGAGCACGAACTTAGCAGTTATTGGTCCTCGAAGCAGAGGTCTTCCGCGTCTAGTGAACTTGAAATGGGTCATTTTCACCAGATGGGATTTGTTTGGGCTTCGTACTGTGGTGCGCTTCGTAGCCAATTTGATTTGAGTGGCTTATCTCAGACGTCTGTCACTCCTAAGAGTGAAGACACTCGGTGGTTCAAGGGGGATGTTATCATGGTGGTCTTTCTTTCATCTTCCCAACGCTGCATCACCAAAAGTGACGGTAGATTACTCAAGGTTACTTAGCCTTACCTACCAATAAATTCGTCAGTAATCCTCCTAAGTATGACAATTCCGGCCAGACCATACAATCCTGGGGACTCGACTGAGGACTGTACGGAGTGCATCAAAAGTAAGGCAATCCAAGGTCATAGATGCCAATAAAAGGTTTCAGTCGAATCCAAGCCTCAGTCGGTTACCAGGAATTTCTCGCGGAATCCAAGAAAGTAAGTGATTGTATAGAATTACATACCTCAATAGAATTCTATTATTCTTTCTGGTATAGTAGTGTAATCTCCAGCAGTTTTTTCGACGCTCTTACATGTGTGCAACAATAAGAGAAAAACTTTCAATTAATGTGTTGAACACAATAGTACAATACAAAGCAATTCAATACTTAGGTCGTCTTTGGAGC
>Ga0307514_10002235_pt1 | contig 20640 bp, 16 predicted proteins | sample 16_EM_MG_FD_203088 | JGI IMG/M metagenome (GOLD analysis project Ga0307514, IMG submission 203088) | Populus trichocarpa ectomycorrhiza microbial communities from riparian zone in the Pacific Northwest, United States - 16_EM | ecosystem: Host-associated > Plants > Roots > Unclassified | place...
CCCCCCTCTGGGTAGCCGGCTAGGTGGGGGAGATCCCCTCCCTCTACCCTTCTTCCTCAGCGAGGTGAGTTTGATCATAGTGTATCACTCATGGACTCAAATACCTCCTCTTCCCTTTCCTCTTCCTCCTCCTCCTGTGAAGCTCCGCAATGACCAACAGGCAAGCCGTTATGCATTGTCGATGGCACAACTTGCTTTTTGTTGTGGGTCTGACATCTCAGATAGCAGGTCGAGAATAAGCTCATCTTCTACGTACTATAGCAAAAAGGAGGTGATATTGCTGCTGTAGTGCTGCTGCAATACTGCTGGATTTTGAAAGAATACAGCATTGTAATGAATGCCGAGTTATTACGGCATATTATCAAATACTTACTGTAAAGAATGCAGCAATTAGTGGTGAATGCGCAATTAGGCGACTTTTGTAATTTGGGCAAGTGCTGTGGTAATACAGCATTTAGTCTGATTGCTCAATGCTTTGTTGGAGGGCATAGTAGTGGGCGTGATGGTCAGCTTAGCGGTGGGCATGGCGGTGATACTACCATAGGAGAGAGCCTTAGCACTACTACAATCACCATCACCATCACCATCATCACCATCACCATCATCACCATCATCACCATCACCATCATCACCATCATCACCATCACCATCATCACCATCATCACCATCACCATCATCACCATCACCATCATCACCATCACCAGTGAATATCACCACATACACATACGGATGCACATACCAAAACTCCAGAACCGAGTGCAAATAATTGCTGTGGTAAAAGTAGATCCCAGGTGTGCAAACCCCATTATCTAAAAGTGACTGTACACTATACTATATATTGCGATATATTTGTATCTTGATGATTCTGCTGTGTGCAACTGAAACCTAAAAATTCATCATCACTAGCCCTTCAGTCTAGCATTTACTTTATCGTGCTGAATTCTTTAGGAATGTGCAATTAGTGTAGAATGCCTATTCTCGCAAATGCACTATTGCTACAGCATTTAGAAGAATGCGCATCTATATAACTAAATATTTATCAAATTGTTACTTTAGAAAGAATGTAGCAGCACTACGGCAGTAATAACACCCCTCTTTTTGCTATAGTAGCTACTGTTGAAACCATTTGATTTGATTTAATTTAAAAGAGCGGAGATAATTTGTGATTATCCGATTGATCAATCCATACAGTATCCGCACTTCACGGTGAAGTGTAATCGGGTACTTGAGTCATCTACCACTACCTAAATTCTGGTATGTTCCAATTAGCTGCACTCGGAAATCTGCTACGATCGTGGTGGTCCTGCCTGATGCAGATAAACTCAACGCTTCAGTTTTGATCACTAACCCAAAAGCACAATAGTTTACTTCGTTTAGATGACAACGGATATTCATTGTCAGATATCTGTAGTGGTGACGACGGAATGGTTTTGGGCTGGCTCCGTCCTCCCAGTTACAGCTAACGTATCTATATGGTGAAGCTCGGTAATCATGGAGTTAACGTAGGGATGCCGTTTCTTTCTTCTCATCATCAGTAACCCATATATTATCCCATCCACGGAGTGAGGATACAGGCGCTTTGGTTTAATGCTGCCATATCACTCTTTGGTATTATGTCTAGTGGCTTCATCATGGATCTGTTGTTTGCTAAGTTTCTAGAGTGCGCTGCGGAGAGAGATCTGACCTCGAGCATCGGCATCTCCTTCTTCACTGCAAAGATTGGCATGGGATATGCGGTGTAGAGTTTGGTTTGCAGTTTATACATCGTCTAAACAAAATATACCGACTTCGACGGCTCCAACAACCCCTATCCATCTACGAGTCCAATTAGAGAATACACACCACTATAGGAGAAACTTACCATTTCAATCCATAGACAGCCCTTGTCTCCCGTTGCTTCCTCAGAAAAATGTATTCGCAAACCTTGATGCGTGCCAAACGCGCAACCACAATCGTTGAAAATACATAACCACCTGTATCTTACCTCTCCCTCCCTCCCCCGAATTTACAGCACGGAAATTGAATTTACAGCACGGAAATTAAATCTACACTCTAGCCTGACACTTTTCTCCCTTCCCATAGCTTTCTAACACACATCCGATGACCACTTCACCACATCGCCACATTGACCAAAGTCTCTGATCATAACCAAGACAATCTCTTAGGTTTCCTCACCCCGAATGACGATGCATTCTGCAGCCCTGTCTAGCATTTGGGGCGGAACAAGATTTCCCGGAACCAACTGGACTTTAGCTGCCACAGCACGAGATATCCCAGGACACTTTCTGAGAGATCCAGGGGGCTCTTTGAGTGACGACCCATGACCAAATCTTTTAGCCAAGAGCAGCCGATCAAGGTCATTCCACCGTGTTGTCTTGTACCGGGCCCGCCATTTCCTCTGGGGCTTTGGATATTCGTGGTATTGAAGCTGCTGGAGCAGGAGAGTTAATTGTTGAGGTGACTACAGACTACAGTGGTTGAGCGAGATCAACAGAACCATAAACTTTGCCCATGGCCCAGACCATATGACCATGTACAGAATATATAAAGATATCCCGAGCCTATCGTCGAGACTTCGCTCCAAGTTCCGGAGCCACGAGATTTAATTTGCAACTAGACGAGATATCCCGAGATCTGCTAAATTCTCGTCTCGTCTCGCGAGCTTCGCCTTGTGCTGAGCACTAGCCCTCTCTTATGAATGCCATTAAACTAGTACGAGACTTTCGTTAGATACACATTCAGGACACTAGAGTAGTATGCTCCTAGTACGGTATTAAGGTTTTAGAGATCATCAAGGCTGAAAAGTCATTCTTCATTGTCAAGTCTTCCAGTTGGCTCGAGCTCCATCTCGGAGGAATGCCACATTCACTTGAATATAAGGCACGGAACTAAAACTATGACGAAGTGACTGGATCACGGGTCCTCGTGCGTGAGCTACGGATTCCCGCGGTGCTTTGTTACCGAGTGAATGTGGTACTATCCACTTGGGGCCTAGGAAACTTAGGCCAGTTCAAACAATTTAGATAAATAGGATAGGAATGGAGCAATTACCTCACGATATCATCTGCGGTTAAAGGAACAAGAGCGTAATATGTACATACATAGCTCTTATACAGACACCGGATCTTCTTCAGCTCCTCGGTCTCCTTCGAGCACCCAAAACATCAACGAAAACCAAAGGGCAACAATCAAAAATTATGACACCAAAAGATCCTAAGACCTTTTGCAAAAGATACAAAACCATCTTTGTGCAATGAAGGCTGTGTCTGTAGAGCTTGCTACTACTTGATCTAGGATTCGCATCAAGGTAAGTATGAAGAAGAAAGAAAGAGGAGGGGAGAAGGGTATATATAAAGGAGTGAAGTGAATGTCACATGGCGGGTGAGCGTCGACCAAACTGTGAGCGCTTTGCTTAGATAGATATAATTAAGCATAGGGCTATATATAATTGCCCTTCTGACAATGGACATAGCCATAAAAAATAGTTCAACTTGCCATGAAATACAATTGACAATCTTGGAAGTCACCATGAGGTAATCTGACAACTGCTGGTAGCGAAACGTGGTGATGGACGGCGTGAATAGGGTGCTGCTGGTGAGCGACGTCTCTGCTCCGCAGAGCATCATCCCTCTGGATGATACCACCAGGTCCGAACTACCTTTGCCACAAACTGAACCCTGTATCATTTCTTGCTACGCGAAAAGGTGTAATTTCGAGTGGACAGGTGGTATCGGGTATAAGGCGTATCAATAACTACAAAAAAGCTTTGAACATGTCAATAGCCTACTTGTGCTAGAACTAGGTCTCTGTAGGATCACTCGGAGTCGTTTCTGTAATAATACAAAGTGAGAAGTTCACATCCTAATATTTAATTCCAAGAAGTTACGCTGACGTTCAAGTGATAGGACATAGACCGCCTACTGTATCAAAGGCACAAAATGCCGAGTAGGAGGCAATATACGCCGTGGAAATACTCCACTTGATTCGTGCAGGCACACCTAGGCCTTCCCTGATGACTTCGCGAAAAACCCATAGATTGCGAGTCCCAGATGAGGCATCTGGAAACGGATCGTTTGACACATCGACGGATGCGGAAATAAGCTTTGACCGCACCTGTTTGTGGAGTTATCGCGGCAAATAGAGGCTTCAGTTAGTTGTTGGTTGTGGACACAATTGAACGACCTCGGCGGCCCGGCAGTGTGCTCAAAACTCGTACGTATTAAATTGTACAACCCATTTGAAATCAACCATCAAGGATTGAGTGGATTATTGGCAGAGGTGTGGATAACATTTCTGACATTTATACATTAATAATTCTGGCATGCTCGAGGAGCCCCGAAAATGACCCACCTCTACACCGGTGCAAAACAATTGCGTGGATGCATCCAGAATTCACGGTGTGAACATGAAACACAGCCAAGGTCAGCATGTCGTCATTTTAGGCGTAGGAATCGGGCTGTAGGAACACATTGACAGCCCCGGAAAATCTTGGGACTTCGAGTGATATTATGTGGATGAGGCCAAGCGTGCATCTCTGCAAGCGCCGTACCCCTGGATGAGACAAGCTGGGGGCCAAAGGATAAAAACAAAGAGAGGATGCTGTGTTACTCCATAGTAGGAAGAGTGTGAGATAATGGGTGGACATAGAGGAAGACGGCGAGGGTTCATACGTGTCTTTGGTGAGAAATCTCTTTCCTGTACATGTACGCTTCAGGGAGGCAAAACCCGGATCCAAATATCATAAGTTTTGGAATATGCCGAATGCTTGACAGTAATGCGAACCAATCCCAAAGCGACGGATGCGGTAAGGCGAACCAGATGGCCGGTGACGTTCGGACACTGCAACACTGCAACAGCTACGACGTCCACGTCAAACGAGGCCAGAAGCACAGAAAGTCAAAACTTTCCCTGAAACATTCAGCAATCAGTAGGAGCTGAGACTTCATCGATACTCCATCTACTCGTACACAAATTAACAGCGGCTGAATGTCGATATCAGAATCCCTTGCTTTGTGTGGTGTGGTTACTCTTCGGAGTGCCCGTTCGTTCTTCATGGTCTGATAGTTTCGTCCTCGGAGATGCCTCTTTATCCAATCAACTAGAACCGTGTGTTTTATCAATAATAGAGTAAGAAAAGAAATTTTCAGGGTCCGGCCTGTGTCAAACTGTATTTCGACTACTAGCGCTTGTGTACGAAACAACCTTCGGAGACGGCCGGTTGACATAAATACTTCAAAAATGACAAACGCATTAATTCTACCATATCGATATCACGCTCGCAAGACGCGTCTTATCAGCAAAATCCGACATAAACTTTTTCAATAATGCTACAATTATATCTTCCGGTGGGTCCATTCCTAGCCATACAATATCAGGGTTGCAAGCGGCAATTGATGGCCATGTGGTTGCATTAGCTGCATGTAGTACCTCTTTAGGTGACCGGCTTCTGCATGACAATTTCAATCATGAGATCTGACTCGTCGAGTACGCACTTCATTGGACGTCACAGACGGACGTACGGATGAATTCGCGCCCACCTCAATTAACAAGACGGAAACCTGTTTCAAAACGAACTTGCACTAAAATACTCTAGGCTATCTATGCAGCGTAGACGTCGTCGTCGGCCGGCTCGAGACGTTCAGCTGGCTGTGGGATTACATTACAGTCTAGGTAGCTGCACAACCCAGATATTTAAGCTTATTATTCAACAGCCCCCCAAGTGCCGGTGGGATGAACTGGTCGCATTGATAAGGCAACAGTGACAGGTTTGTGCATCCCACGTATGTGCCTCATAATTGTTTTGTCTGTTCGATTCCGCACGTTCCCGATTTCTCACAGCAGCTTTCCGTTTCACTGATATCCGCTGTGTTTGCCTACGGCCAGGTTATACAAGAGGTGACCACACTGGTAATGTTTCTCTACTGTCACTGCCGCAAAAACACGGCCGTTATTTTGGCGTATGCAGTTTTATGCGAGTTATCTATAGCCAGCTAATGGTAGGAGAACTGCATGCCACGCAAATTTTGAGCACCTAACCCTCGGGTTTCGGCATGCACCTTAAACATTACAGTGGGGGCATGTCCGGTACCTATGTGCCGTAAAATGTCGTAATAATACCGAGGTACATCCCTCTGGCGATTGCTCTCTTTTTCAGTTGCACTGTGCCTTGAGAACGAGATACATATTCCCTTGTTGAAACGAAGTGTCGTCCATTCAAATATGATTTGATTCTAATTACAGCCTGGAAGAAGGCCTAGATACGCTAGTCTGTCAGACGGCGGCTGTTTAGCTAACAGGGCTACGCCTTGTCGTACGCAAGCCGTCTGAGAGCTACAGAAATTCAAGATTTCAAATAGGTACAAACAAAGGGAAGAAAAATCGGAAGGAAAGGATGAACCCAGATCACGCATATGGAACAAGACCCAACAAGAAAACAAACTCCTATACAATGCACCCAGCCTAGAACAAATGACTTTAAAGAGAAAAAGAAAGTGGGGGAAACGAAGTTCCAATGTGTCAATGTGTCAAATGGGTAGGGGAAAAAAGCAACACCGGAAAAAAATTTGTATCAAAACAGTCAGAAACGTCAAATGTCCGGAACTTCCTTCTGCTCTTCCTGCCCCAGCAGATCGGCATCGCTCACACGATGAGCTACCGCATATGGGTTATTGTATTTCGCATAATGATCTGTTTCTTTCACCATCCTTTTGATGTCTTTGATTTCTTCGCCAATGCAGCGGATTAGTTTCTCCACCACATTGTCCATGAGGTCCGTAAGCCGCATTTCGAAGGCATCTTGACTATGGAGAGGAACTCGCATTAACAACCGCCAAAGTGCAGATCCATTGGGAGGGTGACGCTTACCTTTCACCGTCCTCAACCCGCGTTCGAATCGATTTGCTATCTTCCATTGCAATCTCGGTATTTTCCAAGATCCTTTCGATGGATTCGTCTGTTCTTCCAACTACGTATTCGAGCCCTGGGTCAGCACCGTCTACGTTTTACTAGAACTACGAAGAAAAAATATACCTCGTTGCTCTAATAAGCTCATCCTATCCAGGATCTGCTCCTGCCTCTCTGCCAGGTCCTTCATAGTGCCCTGCATCTTTGAAATAGTAGAGCATAGTTGCCGTAATGCCTTCGACTCTGAATACCGGTCTGGACTCGGCGGTGTTTGTGTATGACTTCCATGGATTGTTGGGCTGGGCGGAAGGTGTGCGTGCGTGACGATTGGGCTCGGCGGAGGATGTCCTAGGTGCGCAAAGGCAATATTCGTCGCAAAGTGTGGATGCGGCGAATAAGGGCCAGTTGCATGCTGCATTCCGGGGATATCCATGTGAGGCATGGGAGGATAGCCGCCTGGCGAGAAGGCGTATTCTGCTGGGTACGAGACGAATGAATATGCCGCGCTAGGAGGCTGTGGTGCGTGGGCAGCCATATTGGGGGCGACAACCTTTCCAATCGTTGTGGAAAATTAAAAATGGATGGATTGAATCGTCTGTTGGGAGAGCAAATTGGCCCTTGTCAGTCCACCCACCACACTAGCAACATCTAAGAAAACTGAAGGTTAGCTTACCTTGTGGACGAACTCTGCAGTTTACTTCAAAATTCACAGGGAAGCGTCGAGAGTTTGGTATACGTAAGAAGGGATTTCTAATATCGAAGGCCTTGTTTGATGGCAGATACTCTAGAATAATTCGCGGGTTTGTGAGGTGGAAAAATCAGGTATGAATCTCGTTTGGCTTGCTGTGATTGTGGTTTTAGAGAGGGATCAGACGAGAGGCCGAGGAATTCTTATATATATATAACTGTTCTAACATTCGCAGAACTACCAGTGGAAGTTATGTGCGACTTCATTTATGCAGTTCATCGACAACTGACCACGAGTTTGCGGTGGATTGGTTGGGCAAGGAGTTGGCAGATTTTCTAGTCCCGGTAAAAAACCAAGCAAGATGGGGGATGTACGAAGCTCGAATGGAAGCAAAAATAATATGACCTGGCAAAACGAGCGAGCATCGTTGAACAACGAATCGCGAACGACATGCACTGCCAGCCGAGCTACAGCAAAAACATCGACACTCGCATGGGGCGGGAAACAACAGACATTCGCTGTGAGATTAAGTACCTGTATGTATCCACAAACGGCTGTACATGTCCTCTTTGCATCACCATTTGGGATCGCACCAACATAATAAGCCCGAAACTATGATCGTCTGCCACTGTGAGAGGTTTGGATCGACTCCCCACAATACACTGATTGTCTCCATTTCTTAAGCGAACCCGATTTGGGTGTCTGTATGGAGTTGGCAAAAGGTACACGTCGAAACGCCTATGAAAATGCCCTTTCTCGCATGGATTGCCGTGGATTGTCGGTTTGTGTAACATCTGTCACAGTACCAGAGTTATGGAACCACAGCACATTGGTTGTACAACCAGGCCAACAACTGACAGACATCCCATGTTTCCGCTTCAGATAGGGCTCCAGTCTTCAGATCTCTTGTTCAAACAAAACCTTCCTGCCTTACGAGAAGAGTTTCATCCCCTCTTCTTGCGAGAACGAACCTGGGAGGGCTATAGTCGGATTTCGGAAGCGTTCTCCCCACTACCAACCAATGTTTCCCTGCAAGGTCAACGACATCAAGCAGTAGCGCGGAGTTGAAGCAACCAGCGGGAGTCTACATGCGAAATGATTGGCACGGAACGTACAGCATTATCGGGCGCTTCCATGCCAGTGGACACCTCCCTGTATGTACTCCACGCGTATCAATGGCCATAAATCTTGCCCCGCATGTTAAGAGTAAAGATATCACTGAGCTCTACGTATCCCACCAACTACAGGACTTGGGCGGAGTAAGCTTCAATATTGATAATATTTATTCTGGTCTGCCTCGGAGCCTCGGAGCGATTTAGCAAACACCCGGTTTCGATGCCAGTACTTTTTTGGAGGTGCAATTGCATAAATATCTACCGCTTCTCCGCCCCGACGAACGGCGAACTTGCATATAAACACAGCGCGTGTGACCAAAGTTCACCAATGAGATTCGCCCAGCTTAACAGAAACACACGGAGGCAGCATCCATTACATTGTGAATACGGATGTACTTCCACATGGACAACATCTACTTCCGTCGGAAGTTAAACTGTTGTGCCGTTCATCTTATATCATGACGTGGGGAATTAAGCCATCCCACGCTGGACGCCTTTGTTGACTGTTCCTGGTATATCTTTACCCAGGTCTCACATCGCCGCCTTCCGAGCATATCTTTTCCAGGTCTCACATTGCCACCTTTCAGGCGGGACCAACTTTTCTCCAGAATTGTATCACAAGGTAGCATTCCTTCCATGAAACCCGCTTTGTTTATTCCTTTTGTCCACTGTGGCGTCCAGTTCTCAGCTTATGATTAAATAGATATCCGGCACTATGAATAGAGTAAATGCAATAGTTTTAATCGTTGTCGCACTGCTGCTGCTGTGTTCACTGCTTTCTTGGATTGCCTACAGACTTCGATTCTTGTTTACCGCTGCCATGATAAACCAGAGCAGCGTGTAACGTAACACTCTACTCAGCGGCGGGTTTCTCGGGGAACTGCAGGCTGGAAATGGTAGTCGTACAGAATACTGTAGGAATAATTGGTGTTGGTGTAAATGAAACTATCGGTTTGGAAGCTGTTTTTTACTCTCCTTCCGCCATGTTACCATGTACGTATCCATTACTCAGTTACATGTCACTCCGCTGAGGGAAATGAAACAAATCAACCTGCGGTTGAGCTTCCCACAAGATGTACTCAAAACTATACAGCTCGTTTAATCCTTTGTGCATCTGCATGGGTTCCTACAGCATCTTGATTCGAGTGCGCAGTAATCATATGCATGCTGTCACAGACTGGTAAAGGTATGAAACACAGAAAAAGCAACACCAAACATCCAGTTGGTGAAGTGCAAACAAACCCTTATCAACCCCTTATTTGGGGCAGTAGTGGTCAGATAAGGCGCTCGTCATCCAAGCCCTGCATGATTTCCCCGCAATGATGCAAAGCAGGTTTGTTTTGTCGAGTAGATCCCCCTTGCATTGCAGCTGGAAACACACGACACGTTGCTATTTCCCAACGTGGTTTACCTCCCCCCGCTTCATGATTATTCACCATTTGTATCAGAATCTACGGCTTTATTTGCGCCTCTACACAATTTCTAATACCTTTCTCGGAGCTGACATTCAGTTTCATTGTTTCCCAAAGAGTTTTTAACCGCGCTTACGGCGTGGCGTCTCCGGCTGGAACTCTGAATGGATGATCACGACCTACGACTTCGAAACAGAACAAATACCCCACGACAAGCTGGTGATCACGGACTGAAGCATGCCGACTGCTGACTGCTAACTTCAGCATTTGGGCAAGAGGGGTAGTTATTACCTGCTGCAGCTTTGCAGAATATTGCGCAGGTCAGATGGGAAGCCATAATTGTACGTTTTGCTTTGTTTGAAGCTATGCTGATGCTTATATGCAGAGAGAGGGGAAGGTGCCCAATGATCATCAGTCCGATTATCCGAAAGCAACTCACATTGCAAATCACTATGGATCTCACGAATATAGATCTAGAGCGGGATGGATCTGGTGGAATGATGATACCAAGTACTGTACACTAGCGCATCTGACATCTGGACTCGACTGACGAGACGAGGAATTTATTAGATAAACGATGCACGATGATTTGAATGACGTCTTCGCTTGAGTTACATTCTTTAGAAATACACCCGTCCAGTAGTAGACCCTGCAACAACAAGATACCTTCCGCCGAGGGAGGGAGATTTGAGTACTGAATTGCACCGGGAGTTTCTGAACGAGTGTGTGGGTTCCGGTGCTTCGTCTACGAGTTAAGCCACCCTGTCTCCTCCTAAAGTTAATCCCCCCCGCATCTTTTGATACCCGCCAACGATGTGATTAGTTCCGATCACTAGTGCCCACTCGACACCTGTTTCTCAGTAGGTCTCATCAAGATACATGTACAGTGCAGTACATAATTATGTATAATACATATGCATCCTTACGGCCTTTTTTCCGATGTCATTGCGCTAATTGATTCCAGTTGAAGCAGATCTTTCCTTCACCAATCGATCACTCGGTATGAAGCGAGCGAGAAGTGACATGGCAGCTCTGCCTTCGAATGGAATCAGATGATCTCCTAGCATCAAATGGTACAATTCTCACACACATAATCGGCGAAATTCTGCCCTCTAGCTAACTTCACCCCGCTCCTCTCAAACCACCTTAAGAAAGAAAGAAAAGAAAAAACAAATATTTATTAAAGTAGTTCGTCATAACCACGGCGATACACGTATGAATCCAAAAGAAGCAAGAAGCAAGAGTAAAAAAAGGATTTCTCGCCACTTTCTTTTGCCGTCATCATCGGATCCCCAAACTGCCCCTCCCTTCATTGCTGCTGGCTGGCCACGATTACACGATGAAGAGTTTTTTCTCTCCATCTTGCTGGCCAAAAGTTTATTTCGCAGCCTGGGCACACGAGAGAATGCTCTCATTCCTAGAATTTTGTTGCTCACGTACAAGCTAGCTCGTCTGCAGACTTTAGGCGGAAATCAGACGACTGGACTGGTTTACGAGAGAATATCTTGCTTTTCCTCTATACGATTCCATTAAATGTGCTGCCGCCACGCTGCAACGGACTAACTTTACAATGGGATGAACTGTACTTTATTCATCATCATGATGACCACTGCATCGAATAGAGACGACGGATCGAGATCGGAGCTTGTTCTCTGGATGGAGTCAGAAATTGCAAATTTATAGTATGATTTCGATACCAGCTAACTGGTTGACTTGCTCATAAGTATGACTAGCTTCGGCATTGTGGATTCTCATACATCTCTGATCAACTACACAGAATATATAGCACCTACTATATGTTGATAAGCACCCACGACCATCCCATCTTTGGAAGCGAAGTGCGTATGGCCATACGTCTTCGCCCGTGGCTTCTTTGCATCCGTCTTTCCGTCTACCGACACAGAATATAGGGTAATATAGTTCGTAAATCACCCTGATCGTGGGATGGATATATGAAACGACCCGGATAGATAGTTTATCGCCTCCTTTCTTGCCTAGAGTGAGGATATATAGTTGTTTTTTATCTAAGTATAGTGGCTGTGCGTCATGCATGGAAGGTATTAGTATTAGACATGTGTAACATCGTGGATATGACTGTTTTCCGCAAGATCTCCATCGTCTCCACAACGTCAGGATGAAACATGATTCAGATAACCCAGTGCATATGCGTAACACTATATCCTCCCTATTCCACCAACCAGTAACCTCGCCACAATCCGATCGCGAGCTCCAGAGTGGGGTGATACAAAGTAAGCCTTTCCCGGATTCTGCAACAAAGAGCTCATGACTCTAGCTCTATCAATTAACAGTTAATTTATTTTGCATGCATCTCCCAGATACGTTACACACCTTCCGGCTGCCTAGTTAGTGCCGCCGGTACATCCAAGGGAGATACAGTTTCGGTAAACTGCATGTAACAATGAATTGCATGCTTGTTTCTGCCTGGAAGCCAGACAATATTGTGAGCGACCTCCAATGCGGAGCACATGCAGGGCCCACATATCACACATCACCTCGCAGGCGGGGAGAATTGATCACAAAGTCTCCGGGTGGGGTTCTAGAATCTCGTGTGAGTCGTGTGGATATGCGCCGGAATAGATATGTACCCCCCCACGTCTTCATCCTATACTTCGAACCAGCACAGGTTTTGCACTCCTATCCATAGACTAATCTACATAGGTGCCGGTGCCTTCTCATCCACTAGACCAGACCTGCTTTTTCCGGAAAAATTTTAGTGGAGACGCGCAATTAGGCTTTCCAGCCCAAGTGCCGGAAGGACGCCATTTCCATTATGGATTACTCTCCGCCTAGATAGCTGTCAATAGGCTCGCCTAATCTAACGCGATGAGTCGGGTCTTTAGGATGCTGCACCTTAGTTTTGATGCTGGAGTGTGGTGGTTGGCGATCGCAGTGGAGGCCGTTTGACTGGTTGATTGAGTTAATGTGAGCTCAAGCCACTGTTCGTCGTTTCCTGATACTGTTCACTACGTGCATTTGGCGATCTGGCCTGTCAATACGATTCCTTTCCCTCCATGCTTGATAAACTGCATCATAAAGTACGCCTGGATAATTCCTTGAGGGCCTGGTTCTTCATGATGTTCCGAAGCATGTGCACTTGCATGTTTCTTCACTATTCACTCTCCAGACTTCCCCCTAATTAGTGCATTACTTCCCGTTGCTCTAGATCCTGTTCCCAATCCCCAAAAGCACCATCCAACTCTTAGTAGTGTTACCCTTGGTGTGCTACCTAATGAATAGGACCCGATCACATATCATCACTCGATGATTTTTGAGTAGTTTTTGTTGAAATACTGATTGCTAGAAGCCTTGTATTCTAAAGTACAGGTACATCCGTGATCTTATATACGGCATTCAGAGTATGCCTTGTACGCATGTATGCGCACTCAGCTGGCATCTCCAGCTGAGTCTGGAACGACCATCATCATCGGGAGATTATGATCCCCATCAGCCCAGCCGAAGCCCATAAGCCGTACGCCAGGGAGGCGGTCCATATATGCAACAGTTTTGGCGGCGCGTCTCCGGGCAGTCAACTTTTGCAGTCAATTCGCGGCTATAGTCAACTTTTTGCTGCACTTCAAAGCAACTAAAGAGATGGATGGTATGCAAGCCTCAGTTGTGCAGCAGTTACTACTGCCAGCTAGCAGACTACAGAAACTCAACAAAAGCGAAGATTATTTTCACTTTATAACACATGGCTCTCAGGCTGGTGTCTGGTATGATACGGCACCAAGTTCTTGGACCTGAATATGCGTGAGTGAAAGAAGGTCGACGATAATATAGGATGTTTAGTCTCTGTATAGTTCCCTCAACAGTAGCCGATAGCTCAGCACTACCACCTACAGTAACACTACTCCCGTCTAAGAGTACTGCCACCGGAACATTCTCTATGCCCTCTGCACCATCCGCTCAGGCAATATGTCCTACACCAACCGGTTCCGGCTCCCAGCCAGTGGCAGCCAGATCCCCGCCTTCACAAGTTTTTGGTACTTAGTTATCGAACAATTGATCTCTCACATTCCCCAGGACCACCTGCTTCCCTTACAGCGGAATGAGCTCTTCAAAATAGTGAGGAGAGCTATATACGGGTAAAGAATTATACCTTTAGTAAAAGCTTTGCAGTGGTCAAAGGGAGCGGTAATACAAAGGAATGAGTGCGCTTCTTCATGGCAAAGAAACACGGAATTACCAACAGCTGGACCCAAATATAAGAAGACTGAGAAGCGGAGCAACTGCATATTCGTGAAAGGCTGGCAAAGGTTATTAAATTGTTTGATATTTGTACTCTTAAAGCGCGGCAAAAGTTGACTGTGGCCGCGAATTGACTGCGAAAGCTGACTGCCCCGAGATGCGCCGTAGTTTTGGATATTTCGTCCTGTGCTAAACACCAAGTTGAGGTTTAGTTGTCCCGTTTCCCGACTAGCCTCAATAACAGATTCTTTCACCTGGTGCGCCTCAACGCTGTTCGCTCTGTACTTGTTGAGGCAACCTACTAGTCATCAAACTGATTATGGTGCAGGCCTCGAACGGTGTTAGCGATGACATCCAACGTGTCTCTGTGATTCTCCCCTCGCAGCACCGAATGTATTCACTTGGCATGTCTACAGTCATGCGACCAAAATACGCAAACGAGCTGTGAGCGGCTTAAATTGACTCTTAAATGAATCGGGATCGACGAAGTTATTGACTCGACTAACAATTTGTCATGGTGGCAAATTATTTATCGATGTGTCGATGATCACTCACTGCTCAATGGGCGGCTTATAGTACGTTCGCTCATGTAAAAATCCTCAACATCCTCTTCGTTCATCGGTGGAGCGTTCGATTGCTCTATGATGAGCAGCAGTCTTACAAATACCAACTTAAGATCCTCGTCATCCGGGCCATTCTGGGATGTAAACGCAATGGCCATGGTCTACCTTTTGATCACACACTCTCAACACCAGAACTAAAATCTCACGATACTCCGCCAGAACTATCCATACAAAATCATTCGGCAGAGTTTGATTTACATTCCAATGTGTCGTGCGATTACCACGCTGCACATTTGATCACTCGATATTGTGTTTACACGATACCATATTATGAGATTTATATCCCGATATCGCCGAGTGTAAACAATCTACACTCTAAACACTTTGTTCACTATGGTGTTTTGTTTGCACTATGCACTATCGTCAGACTCAACCTCCGCGTGAGATCTAAACACTTGGTAAACCACGGTGTTTGATTTAAATTATAAAGCTATCTTTAAATGATATCTTCGTGCTTCTAAATCACTTAGTACTAAAATCATGAATTTTAGGGTAATCGAGAGTCGAAATTTCGTATACATCGTGTCTCTAGTTCTCTATGGTATCCTCATAGATCTAGAATGTCTGGCCGCCGCTATTGGGCGGCATTCGATACCTTACCAACGATGTGACCGGCGAGCGTCAGTGGATATTGTTATGGGCTATGGAACGGTCGTTCAACGCTCCTACGGGACGATGAGAAGGGTGAAATACCACCGCGATGATAAGGTATCGAGATCACGCAGCATCAGCCTGGCTTGTATCTTGCTTGACCATCATGAGGTGGAGTGGACAAGTGATAGATGGTACAGGCGCTAATCTACGATGTATCGACGTGAACTAGCATACATCGACGCGCATAATTACTGGATTTCAGTCCCTGATATGTATCCCTTTGCCGGTAGCGGGCCCACGAAAGGGCCCACTTTCGCGTGTGCTGCGCCTTGTCGCTTATAACAACACAGCCACCCACTTAAACCCCCCCCTAGAATATTATGAATTGAAAGATAACTAGTAGAAGCTTCTATTTATGAATTCTTGTGGCAGTGTGACAAGTTCTGTGGTGCTGAGTTGCATATAAATAGCAGTACTTTGGAGATTGTGAGAGTACCATCCTCCAGCCCAGCAGCAACCACCTTCCCACTTCACATCTACCACACCACAACAACCTTGAGCAGAGAAGCCCTCAGACCTCAGAATCTTAATGTCAACTACCTACCCCCACCACTTATACTCTCATCTCCACCATCCTCACCAAAAAATGTTAAAAAACAAAGTGCCAAGTATCACATTATGGATGATCACTCTGGTCCAAAGCGCACCTCCTCCCAACCACCACCACCACCTACAGTGGTACAGCACCAACCTGACATTATAGCTGATGTGTCTTCACCCACTACTGAAGCTCCACCTGCAATGCTCAACCTTGACAATAATTATAGCTCCTCAGACGAAGCAAATATGAGCCAGCCGGGTCAATCACAGCTGATCACTCGGCCAAGCGGCATAAGAAAACACTCAAAAAACCAATTCAAAATTTGACAGATCTTCCTGAGCTTCCCACATTCGACCCTTTACAACCTATTGTCCCCCCTCACAAAGTATGGAACCAATTGCCCATCTCATTCTCTGAGCTGGATGCCATTACTCCAATTCAATCTTCAAACTCTTTTTTACCAACTCCATTATGGACAGCTTGTAGCCAACACCACTTCATATGCCCAGCAGCAGATTCTAGGACCAGAGAAGGAGCGGCAGCGTTCCTGGCAGCCAGTTACTGCTCAGGAGCTTTATCTCTGGCTGGCAATTCAAATTCATATGGATCTTATTGGAGTTCCTCCTGAGAGGTACTGGATGAAGAATGGAGTTTACCTCCCCAAGGATGGATTACCACCAGCAGCCTACCTTGGCAAGACTCACTTTCAGGAGATCCACTGCTTCTTTCATGTGTCTCCATACAATTCACCAACTGAAACTCCTGAAGGCTCACCTTGTTGGCTCTCATCAATAGCCTCATAATCTATCAAGATCTTCCAGCCAACAAAGAGCGCACTGTGGAGCACTTTAACTTCTGTCTCTCCATTGTGCATGACCTTCTGCAAGCTGGAAGTCCATCAACAATGAAAAGTTCCTTCCGCATTCCAGCTTCACAAAAAATCACTCAGTCGGCTTCTGCCACACAATCTGCCTTGCCCCCACTGCCTACCAGGCTAGCTACCAAGCACACACCCCTTCCCCTCTGCCAAAAGGTACCAGGAATGCATTCCCCACTTTGGATGGAGAGTAGAGTAAATTGTTTCCTTTGCAGGTGGAGAAGTCAGGGTGGTAGTGGAGAAGGCATGAAAACCAGCATAAAGTGTGAGGACTGCAATGAGGCTTTGTGTTTCACACCCAAACAAATTTTTTTTTATGAATTTCACCATATGTAGAGTATTTTTATTTATTCTGGGGGCATTTGGCTGGATTGTGGTTGTGTGATGTGTATTTTAAAAGCGGGCCCATCTATGGGCCCAAACCCGGTTACCGGCAAAGGGATAGGATTCTGAATGCCAGAACCTCATACTCCCAGCAGCGCTCGACTCCATACTGTCGAGCGCACTTGACTGCATACTCCCAGCTGTGATTGATTCCCCACTGTGTTCGACTCCATGCTCTCGGAAGTGCTTGACTCCAGCCCGCTCTAAAAACACAATTGGCTACTGCTTGAGAACGGCTGGGCAGATTCACGAGCTGAGGGCGCGACCATTGAGAACCATCAAACAGATCAGTTAACGTCTAACAAGCGTCTTAATTAGACAATTCATGGAGTTGACATGGGGTAGATAGTTCTACTAGAGAAGGAGTCCATCAACTCTACCATTCACCCACCCATGATAACTCCATGAATATTCCTCCAATTGAGACGATTGTTAGATGTCAAATGATCTACTCGAAGAGCTCTAAATGGTCGGCTTCTCAGATCGCAAATCCGCCCTGCCGTTCTTAAGCAGTAGCTAATTCGTGTTTTTGCAGCAGCTAGCCACTGAGGAGTCAAGAGCTCCTGGGAGTATAAAGTCGATCGCAGATGGCGTTGAGCGCAGATGAGTCGATCGCAGCTGGGAGCATGGAGTTGAGCACTCTCGAGAGCATGGACTCGAATGCAGCTGGGAGTCGAGTACAACTGGGAGTCCAGCGCAGCTGGAGGTACTAAGTACTGGATTTCAGAACTCTATGCGTGTCGCGGGCTGAAATCCAGTAATTATGCACGTCGACGTGCATAAGAACTGAATTTTAGTATGTGATGCGTATGTAAGACTGAAATACAGTACTTTATGCATGTCAACGCGAATGACGTAGCCACGTCGGCGTCAGCACGTATTTTGACGAAAATGGGCTACCATAGTGAAAGCTTTCATGAACACACTTAACAGCTCCTTCCTTACGGCTCCCACTCACCCTGTTGATTCAATCATGGCTTCCCCATACCCTGCAGTACCTTCTCTCCAGCAACCCACCCTCTATCAACCCCACTCCCATGCCAACATTCTCCGCCTCCCCGCCGATGGTTCTCCGCCCACAATCATCTCGGTTCCCACCATCGACATCCGGAGCGAACGTAAGAGTACCGGTGCAGTACCCAACGATCTCTACCTCTGCTACGTACCAGACCTTCGTCCTTACTGGCTCGACGCCTTTCGAACCAGGCGTATCCAAGGAATAACAGTCCAAAAGAGCGACCACCCCTCTCTCCACGGCGAATATCTCACCATCTACATTACTCATCCCGACTTTCCACGGAACAAGACCATTGCAGATTTGCTGAAGCCGGAGATAGAAGAGTATATCAAGAGCGGCGAGCAGTTTCTGGATCGTGTGTTTTGGCGTGGTGATGTGTTCATCATGCGAGAGGGGGAGGCGAGAGTGCTTAAGCAGAGTTATCAGGAGTACCCGGATATGCCGGGAGAGATGGTGCAGATGCCAGAGATCCTCAAGATTCTCTTTCGGCAGATGTTTGGGAGGAAGATACTGGAGCAGAAGGAGCCGGAGGTACGGGATGACCTAATATCGAACTAGATGTTCAAGCAGATTCTAAAGGACGTGGTTGAGCAAGGAATTGAGTTGGTGAAATACGACTAGCGGAGAAGGAAATTTGTATCATCTTGATAAAACGCATTTTAATGGATAAAATACTGAAGCGCTTTAGCAGCCACTAATAAAGTAATTGATGAAGCCACTGCATCTGTCCTTCAAACAACACTGCAACATAAAGTTAACCTTCCCCTATCTTACATGCGCAACCCAACAGCCACAGGCGCATGAGCGTGAAGAGTACGTGTCACTTCCAACAAACCTTTAATATTTGGTGAGCAGGTATCGACTTTCGCACGACCGCCGCCACTCCCGGCCAAAGTTTTTGCCTGCGCATCAGCAACACGACAAACTTATCTAAGAGACGAGGCTACTCTACCATATCTTCTTCAGATACCCTGGCCTAAACAAAAAGGATCTGTTTCAAGGCAACTCCCGTTCTATTTGTGTGATTCGATTTACAATATTCTGCTGAACCAAAGCCCAGAGTCTTTTCTTGGGCGTCCTGGAGACGATCTATCGGCAATTGGGTCGACTTTCTTTTTTTGTCTCCTTCGTTTGGGTATTAAAGCATTGTCGTGTGGTGCATGCCAGATTAATTACTCAGGAGCAGTGTTCTAAGCGGCCCGGCCCGGCTGGCCTGCATAAAGCCGGGCGCGGCCTCCGCTAAGGCTGGCCTCCAAAATTGAGCCGGGCCAGCCGGATCTGTGAGCCGGTCTCAGAAGGCCCGCAGCGAAGGCTTTTGATAGCCCCTGGTGGCCAATGCCTTATTGCCCAAACTTCCGACCTACCTGTTCTGACATTTAATTTCGACAATTCATTTCGAGAGTTGGTTTGTTTCAAGCCTTCATTTGCCAATTGATCATGATTTGAGGCCTGCCACGTTTATATCATCATCTTGTCATAGATTTATTACCATATAAATAATTGAACTGTGGGCTAGCGGGACGCAGCGAAGGTACGAGGCCTATGGCTGTGGATCAAAGGGGAACACGGTGTTAGCCTCCTTCGCTCCCTAACCCCCCTTGTTTCTCTTGCCCCACTCTGAGTTCCTGGATATCTGCCCACGGGCGAGGCTGGGAGGTGCTTTGGCCTGGCAGCAAGAGCTTAGAGGCTGTGAGTCCCACTGCTGGGCTAGATGCAAGCTACCAAGCGAGATAATCGTTCATTGATTGGTTTGCTTTAACTGCGTCTGATTGAACTGTTTTCACGGTGTTCTGTCATTACAGTATACAATAGCAAGTTACATTTCACTATCTTAGCAATCGCATTCGCCTCATCCTCGTCCCTCATCGCAGCGAAGTGGCGCAGACTTCCGGTAGAAGACCATGTCTGTCCATAATTTCAGCGGAAGTAACTTTGATACATGTAGCCTTTCAGCGCTGCCTCCAATACAGAGCGGAATTGGCAAGTTGTACCGATTGCAAACCAGACTGGAATAACCGGAGAATGCCTATCAACACCTTTCATTTCCTTACATTGCTCAATGTGCCATTTAATCAGAACCCAGTTTACGCCATCTCGAAATCCGCCCTGCCAAACCCCACTCTCCCCCACTATCTCCCACTATCCCCCACTCTCCCTTGACAGCTCCCACTCCCGTTCCACCACCTCGCACGCATAAACTGCAACTACTGAGGCCA
>Ga0307514_10002236_pt1 | contig 20639 bp, 28 predicted proteins | sample 16_EM_MG_FD_203088 | JGI IMG/M metagenome (GOLD analysis project Ga0307514, IMG submission 203088) | Populus trichocarpa ectomycorrhiza microbial communities from riparian zone in the Pacific Northwest, United States - 16_EM | ecosystem: Host-associated > Plants > Roots > Unclassified | place...
CTACCAAGCAAAAACTCATACAAAAACTCATACAAGGGTATGAGTTTTTTTGCCACCAAGCTGTAATAACAAATAAAAGACGCCCAAGCTCGCCATTTCCCGCCTCGTTCATGATTACGAGGTACATGTGGTTTTGTACAAGTCTCTAATTCGATAACCAAGAAAGACGCACGAATACATAGCCCCCACGATGGATGTTCCGCTCCCTCAGCCGGCACAGCTGCGACCTTCAGCCGATACACACCAACCACTCAGCCATATGCAATCCTGCCCCATTGATATCTTATATAAGGGATCCCACCAACGACACCAACACTGACATCAACTCAATGCTTCTTGGTACATTTATCCATTGCATACTCCAGCTCCTTCGAGTAAGTATACGGAGTCGGCAGGCCGCACCCATCCGCAATCTTCTGGAGTTCGGAGCAACAACAGCCGGCTGGGTATTGTCCAGATTTCGTGCAAGGAAGTGTATCGACATTCGTGAGATAGCAAGTACCGCCGTAGATGTCTGAAAGCTTCGTATCTTCTTCCGTATCTTCTTCTTGTGGGCGAGCAATTGGAACTGGGTTTGCGGCTACGAAGGTAGCGGCAAGAACGGTGAAGAGGGCTAGCGTAGTGAATTGCATTTTGGGAGTGCTGGAGGAGGGTTGGAGTTGCAATTTGTCGGTGGGTTTCTTCGGGTTTGAAATAACGAAGGCTTCTGAGTTCGGTGGTGGACTCAGAGGTTCTTGTAGTTTGGGGTTGTGATGCTGGTATCTGATATCCCTATAGCCTAATTATTCTGGGTCTCAAGAGTCCATCCCTTTATATACATAATCGAGAGTCTACACGGGCTCACATCTGGTCCCCCTCCTCCCCTCTCCACTCCCAGCAGGGCTAAAAAAAAAAAACTGCTTTTCTCGAAACGTGAAACGTAATTTCCCATCCACCAAGCTACATACTGGTATGGAGCTTCCGGCATGGGCTAGCTATGACCCAAAGAGCTGGACAAAGCAATGCAAGCTACGCTCGTTTCAATCGGCAATATCCTTGACTCTCCCAGGCATGTCAGGCTCGGGTGAGGACTAGTACTTGACGGTCGAAAACTATTGACTAGAAAATAGAGACCAAACATCTGGGTAACAGCAAATGTACGCATAGGTCGGGCTCCAGTGTGCACGCAATTTAACTGCGACTTCAACCAAGCCACTGCCAGGATTACTTCAAACGACTCTGATGACGGCGTGCGGGGCACAGTGAATTTGCCAAGCCACCACTCAGTGTAAGTACTAGGCTTCTTACAACTAGGGCGGCGTACAAAATATATGTTTAGAGATATGCATAGTAGTGTACGCATGGGGTGGGTATCACAATACTCACCGAATGCCAAAATGTAGTGTTGAAATACTCTTGCTGGTCAAAAACAGGGAAGAGGCAGGGATCCCTCATGGGTACACAGACGAGGGGTATAAGCGCCCGATTTTTCATATGTATGGTACCTAATGGCGGGGTATCATCAGAGTCGAAGAGAGCGAAAGCTTCGTAATAGTCCCCTTGCACCTCCCGCTTCCTATGAACAATGTACTCACCTATATCCATACTAATTTGACCCACAGTGTGGGAAATCTCCGTATGGAAAAGATAGAATATCTGGACACTCCTGTAGTTGTGAGAGTTACCTGCTGGTACCAGTACCTTGATCTACATACTTGTACATAAATATTCACCCAATAGAAGGCAATAGATCATGATCATGAGGAACCCCGATGCGAGGGAATTGGTTCGGGGAAAAATTACGTATACATAATATGTGTGATACTGTTGTTTGTAGCTGCAGTATCGGTAGAGCATATATTACTCGCTGTCCCTGCAATTCCCCATATTCTATCCTTGACCAGAGTAGGGTGTCTTTTCCAGCTCTAAGCGGGCAGAACCCAAGCCTCTGTGTCTCGCTTACAGGGCGCCTTGAGAGTGTAGTATCAGATTTTATACCCATGGCAAGATGTATACCGTTTCAGAATTGCGGGTATCCCGCGCCATGGGGGAATTTCTGGTCTATGGTCTTTGCATGATGAATGAGGGATGGATGAACAATGGCAAAATATTTCCGGGTTGGGTCATGGGAATGTTTTTGGAGGGGGGAAGACTTGTTGTTTACATAAAGAGAGGTAATTATAGTACTGTAGAGATTCACAGCATCGGTATGCTTTTGGCAACATATGTGGCTGCACCCTATATAGGACCTGCCTGGGGCTACTTTTGGAGACACACAAAAGCTAGCACCAGGAGCTGACCTCTTGATCAGGACCTCTCTACCATATCACATCTACCTGCTGCATTGGAAAACAGGGGTTGGCTTAACCGATGTTATTGTAATTAAGCCCCTGATCTTGTCTACCATTGGGACCATTGATAAGGTTCGGTAAAAGCACCCTGATAGAACATCAAAGTTGCCTGCCCTAAACGAAGGCTGAGGCGGCCACTCCGGTGTGCTCCCACTAACTACCGTATAACTCATGATTATTGATAATAAAGTGCATCCCGAATCTCACTCTTACTCACCACAGCTTTAGTCGTGCTACTTCCAATTGAATAACCTAACCAATTCTACCAAAGAATCTTGTCTGTCCGGCATGCAGTAAAGTCAATTGCACCACAGTTGTGTGGTGGTATCACTCGGATTGAGCAAAGGCCATAATCTGCTACCCAAAAGTAAATTCCTAGTAGACTTCATACTCAATTTGGACGTTTCGTAGTCATAGGCCAGCTGAGGTAACTTGGACACAATAACATGTAAATATATGTAGATTAGATAACTCTCCATTCCATACACATGCTCCCTGAAATGCACAGTTACTGACAGACACCCCCAGATCACAAGGGAACTTAATTGTAATAAGTTGTACTAAATCTCATGCAGTTCCTGCAAGCCCTGTAAGTTACCTTACTGAATTGCAATTGGGACTGTCCATACAGTTAGCCATAGTAACCCATGCTCCGAGCAGCAGCCTTCGTTCCATATATCTATATGTACGTATATCAGTGATAGCCTTACATACATGTGACACTTAATGCAAGCCCATGCTATTGTCCTCATCGATACTCACAGGCATAATCCCCTCCCCCTCAAATTTAAACAGCTTTGTATACACATATACCCTGACATACCTGTAAATGCATCTCCCTTCAACTTCTACCAACTGCCCACTTACTACAAATAGCAACCTTGCTGACCGTAAGCGCTCCCTCTTTTTGCAGATTCCTCGTGACGGTAAGCAGTACAGCCACATGTCATAGGTGCAAGCTTGTGCTACACCACATCAGTAAGCATTAGCCCTGTAAGATTACTAAGTTACTTGTGGTGGGATTGTGGCGGAGACAGATATATCTACGCAAGTTCGCGATAGACTACAACTATTACTCTCTGAACACGGGGGTGCGTAAATCCAGTGCTTATATTCTATGTAGTGTTATGCGAGAGTATTTCCTCCAGTATGAGAAGAGTGTTGCAATCCGTATGATACAGTCAAATCCATGTTCATGGACAGTTATACTGCCCAGCTGATTATGCTCCAATTCATACACACGGTATCACCCATTTTGCATTCGTAATTATGTCCAGACAAGACAAATACAAAGACATGTACAATGTATTGTGCATACAGCAAAGGTACTCTCGCATAGAGGTGGTTATGGAAGTAGTTGGAAGTAATATAATATATAAGTAATATAGTATATTGGGGATCTGTACGCTGTACCCGCAGTCGGCTTACACCCAGGCAGGCCCCAATACCTAGCGCCTTTGGAGCAACAGCATATATGCAGAGCAACCGAGAAGACATTGATGTGGGCTCCGCCTCATAGCCTCGGGGGTGAGGCGTATAGGCTCAAAAAAAAAAAAAATTGATGTAGGCATGTTACCGGTCAGGGGAGCCGGGAGATTTAAAATAGCACCCGAATTTCTACTCAGTGCATGAAGGTTGTGCCAACCAATCAATAATATTGTCTGTACTCCGTACCTTGTTAACTAATTCATAATGGCATGTTGGATACGACTATAGATAAGCCTTGCTGCATGTCATCCGTCACCGGTTAGAGTGCCCGGCTTACTAGTGCCCGCTTCTAGGGTATGCGTCTCCAAATGCTACTCCATTCTGCAAGCACTATATGTATACTTTTTGGGATTCATTAAATGAGTAGCATTTCTGCTATGGATGGGGAAGTTGGTTCCAGAGCCAAAGGGTGCGCTACTGTATTGGAAACATTGAATGCAAACAGGTATCGTGGGGGAATGATGCCCTAAGTACTGTACATAGTAGTACATATGATCGTGGGACATATATACTGTATGTTCGGCTACCAAGTACGTACAGTAGGTAGGTACGAGTAATGTACTGTACATACTCTACTGTTTCATCAATTCACCAATTCACCAATGGAGACCGTACTGTCAGGCCGTAACGCAAATACGTTCAATTTGGCGAATTCTGTCGCAACCTACACCATCCACCGTACTAGATATATCAACCATACCACTTCATGTTTGGCGTGTTCGAGATACTCAATTGCCGAGGCACTCGGGCTGTATCCATCCGTCACTGGAGCTGTGCACACAAATGAAGAAGACTATTATGAATCACTACTGATGCCGGGAAATATTGGAAGATTGATCGCCATTATTCTCCCACCACATTTAGTAATCCAGGTATAGGATCACGTGTTGGGGAAACTAGTTACCTTTCGCCATGGGCACTCTTTTTTTCCAGTATGGTCAAGAATTCTGGTCATCCTCTAGTTCCTCCCGCTCCAACAACCGCTTTGCACCTGAATTTTTACTGACACCATTGGTAATTACAAAATGGAAGTTTACCAAAATCCGTTTGGAGTGTTGAAGGGAGGATTTCTCACTTCTAAAGAAGACCAGTCTGTTCATAATCATCGGGTGATGGATGCACATACTACGCTTCTTTGCTGTGGTATTGCGAGAGTGCAAATGTGGCACGATTGCAAGGGGAGTTTAGAGTCAAAAACTGACTTAATTACAATGACAGACAGATCTCCGCAAGGGAATATATACGTGCCTTTGGAAATTTCGATATGCATTTCTCAGTGCCACTGCTTCTCACTGGCTCTTACTCCCGCGTCCGCATTTCGTGTGTTGCTCCAGAGATTTAACTTTCACCACAAGCGTTGGAGTTTTTTCAAGAAAATACAAACCGGATTGTTTGGACAATTTAAGCCATTGTTGGAGAGGTTGTTGAAGATAGGAGCTCGTATACACACACATCTTGGTAGGAACCGGGAAGTAATGACTGGCCGTACTAGCACCTAAACGACGATGTGCGGTTGGTAACCTCGCGGCGCTCGGCCCAAGAATGGTTGGTAATAGCCTTTTGGCATATCCTTACAAATGCTGGTAGTCACATTGACTCCAAGCCTATTGGGCAGCAGATACTGTCTAAGATTCATGTTCATATTATAAATGAAAACTGTGGTGAACCAATAACAAGAGTAATTTGACAGGTTATCCTTTTATCGTCGTCATTACAAGTTTTCCGCCACTTCCGCCACGTTAGAACCTTAAGTGGTGCCTTGGCTGTCCTGAAGTCATCCGTGGCCACAATACGTCACATAACCATAATACTAAGTATCAATGACATGGAGTGTTCCGGCTGCAGCCTCAATCTCCACCCCATCAGACAGAACCCCAGAGAGATTTTGCAACGGCCTGATTACTCATATCTTCATCTGTGAGTGTAGGTATCCCGATACCGCGCGGAGCTTTTCGATTTCCTCCTCCTCGCCAGGAAGCCACACAGCGTCTAGCAGTGATTGGACCAAGGCTAAGGGTGTCAGGAGCCTCTTATCCATTGCAAATAGGTCTGCGTGGTCTCGCTCGACTAGTTCCATCACACGCCTCAGATTTCCAAGCTCGCACGCTATGTGCAGTGGAGTCAGGTCATGATCAGGCTGCATCACATCTTCCAGCTTGAGGATTATTTTCTCGGATTGTAGCTGCCATTCATATAGTCTTTGCTGTTTAGACTTTTCCCTATAAAAGTTTTTCCACAAGGGATCTTGGTGAGGAGCTCTGCTCGCGATTTTTACAAGATCACGTAGCTGGCCAGGGTAGGCCTCGGTAGGGGGCTCCATTCCGGCGTCGAATAATGCTATGACTGCATCGGCACTGTTGCGGAGACATGCAAGATGGAGAGGGGTTACACCCCCAGGGCTCATAGTAGCTGTGTGCTCAGTGAGGAATCTACGCACTCGATCATGTTTCAAAAGATGGGATAGGATGTTGACACCATTCTTAGTTCCGGGGAGCTGGACAGCAATATGCAAGACTGTGCCTTTGGTTTGTGAAAGTAGAGATGCATTGTGTTGGATTAGCTCGTCAATCAAGGGGACGCGGTCCTCTGCCCGCAACATGGCATACTCGAGGGCAGTCAGGTTGTTCTCTTCCACTGCATCAACATCCGCGCCCCGTGCCAGAAGTAGTCTGATGACCTCGGCTGGCGCGGCGGATAATGCAGCAGCATGGAGAAGTGGGGCTCGTAGGCTCTGGTCCTCTGGATTTATGACAGGGGAGTTGATGTCTATTCCACACTGCTCCATGTGATCCAGGATTGGAGATAAGACTGGGACGCATAGGGCCTGAACTGCTGCCCAGGCGAGATCCATCAGCTCCGTGTCCGGCCACAGATTGTTTGCTAGTAAGGCCCTCACAATTTCGCGTTTTACGTCTGCTGGGTCGGTGCGCGCAGCGATTGCGCGGAGTATCTTTGTCTTAGGCTCCTTTGGGCCGAAGCGTGCTCCCCGGGAGGCTAGCGCCGTGATGAGAGGCGAAGGCGAGAGGGCTAAGTCTGCATGCTGGATGACCATGGATAGGACGGTTGAGCCGCTCAATTCCACACACTTGGTGTTTATGTCGGACATCTCTACCTTTAAAATGACATCAATGGTTTTCCCAAGGACTCCCTCACTGTCCCAATCTGCTCCATGAGCAATGATGTTGGTAAGCTGCTTTGCAGCTGGGATGCTCAAAGACCAGAGACCTTGTGGTGAGGATGCATTGCCTGCCCATATTCTCCGCATGCGAGCCCACACAGCTAAGGCAGGCTGCTCCGTACTGCATATCGTCCGATAGCGCATGACATGTGGTGCAAGTGCCATGACTAACTCTGCCCTCCTGCTTGCTACTGCAATCTCAAATGTAACATCTGTGAACCCATAGCAGATATTCCCGTCTTGGGTAGCACCGGCTTGGAGAAGGAGCTTGACAAGAGGGTAGTTGCCGACCGCAACTGCAAAGTCGAGTGGGGTCCCTGAGAGTTTCGTGAGGTGGCAATCGAGCTGCTGGCGGGTGTTTGTGGTGAGATAGCCAGAGGATAGCGTGGTGGACATGGCATTGAGCAAGATTGAGAGAGCCGAGTCTTGCACCTGTAAGGGAAAAAATGGAAGCCAATGTAGCGGGGTGCCGTCTGGCATATGTGGTGAAAATAGAGTACCATCTATTGGCCTGGAGAGAAGGAATTTTAGAACGTGAAGGTGGCCACCGCGACTAGCCGCGGCTATAGCCAGCCGCGCAAGAGATTCTGGGAGAGGCTGTTTGGGGGTGAGCATTTGCGTAATGAGATCCAAAAGTCCAAGGCGGCAGGCGAAAACGAGAAGAGGCTGCTCATTATTTGGTGGGTATTCGTCCATCAAGTCCCCCACTCCCATGTTGGCATTTATGCAACACTTGAGGCTCACGGGGTCAACTTCTTCAGGTAACTGCCTGATAATCTCCGCACATTCCGCCAGACCCACAGCTGTCCCCCAAACCTGCCTCTCGGTACTACCACCGTACACATCCCACTTAACCATATTCAGCACCATCTTTTGCCACACTCTCTCAAACCGCCACAGTCTTTCGCTTAGATAGACCTGTGGCGTGAGCACATCCAAATCTTCCTCCATTTTACGTATATCCCTATCTTCCTCCACCTGCTCCAGTAGCCTCTCTGCGTCCTCCCGCTTCGATATGAGTCCAATGTGGAGCCTCCGTACAACTGCCAGGGCTTTTAGAGACCCAAGGTTTGCAGCCTCGCGCATGTGAAAGAGACCCTTTTCAATTGAGACGGATGGGAGTCCAAAACCAGTGAAGTGGGCGAGGGCGAGGTTATAGGATATCGAGGCGCGGCGGGCGTGGTATGCCGAAGTGGCGGCGTCCAACAGGTGGGTGACGATTAAGACTTGCAAGGGTCTCGGGAAGTGTTTGCCGTAGAATATTGAGCTCTGAGTGATGAATGAATTAGCTTTTGTCAGGCCAGAGTGGGGCAATAGCAGTGATTGATGAGGGAAAGGGTTGAGGATATCGCTGGAAGGAGAGGCGGGTTGAAGCGATCCCCGGGGGATTCAAATACTCACCCAGCTCTTCTCAACACTCCATTCCTCCAGAATCATGTCCTCGTGGGCAAGGATGATGCGGTCAGCGTAGTCACTCATGCGGTACCTGCGTGCCAATTAATTAGAACCGATATGCAATGCTCGAGGAATAATGCAAAAACGCACCTCGGACCATCGATATCGCTCCTCACCTCCGCCAGAGTTTCCAGTACTTCCTCCATTTGCATTCTAGCCTCTGGGTCATCCCTCATTGTCCCTTTCAAGACCCTGGCAACCACATCAACTACCGCCGTGCTCTGCCCCTGCTTACCATTGTGATCATGATCCCCCCTTGAGCGTTGGTGATCACTGTCATGATCCTCATTAGACACCCCCCAAGACACCTCTAGTTCGCGTACCGCCATCTGCAAAAGCGCATCCTTTGCTAGGGTGTTCAGGAGGTCAACTATACCTTCTTCCGCATCATCATGCAACGCTAAATTTACCGGGTTATTTTCTTTCAAAACATCAATATACCGACGACCACCAAGTATTATCTCGTAGACCAGCAACCCAAATGAAAATACATCACACTTGTAGAACTCTCGGACGTCCACATACTCATTTCTTCTCCGGCGACCTCTTACTTCTGGCGCATTGAAGATCGTGGTGCCTCGATACCGCTCCCGCCCACACACCCCATTCCTGTCGACTACAATTGAATGCCCAAAGTCGGACAGCCTTACAACGACCCGGCGGCCTCCACTCTGACCATCGCTGGTACCTGTGATACCGCCCGGCTGCTCAGAATCATATACAAGCACATTCTCGAGCTTGACATCCCCCCACACAATCCCACACTCATGTAAAGCAGCCAGCCCATCGGCAACATCTGCAATGATTCCCGCCATTTCGTCCAGCTTCATATTCCTCTGGCTCTTACCCAGATAATCCCTCAAGGTACCATGCGCCGCAAGTTCTATCACTAGCGAGATTGCGATACCTGCCTCTTCCGCACCCACACCGTCCTTCATATCCGCAACAAACCCAATCAATCCCGCAACATTTTTGTGTCTCCGCAACGGTGCGTGAGTAGCGATACGGATCTCCCGGAGTAATTCCGCCGTGTCGGCTGTATCCAACCTTACCCGTTTCACAGCCACCCACCCATCCCAGGAGCTACGGGGTCTGCGTTTGCCCCGGAACAGGTCAACCATTCTGCTCCGCGCCACAAACTGTTGTCTACCGGGATACCACGGCGCAATGTAGCGCTTCTCGACCACGGAGGAGGCGCCATGGCCGAGAAGCGTTGCATCAGTCTGGGGAGTCCAGGGGTCCTTGGAAGATACGAGGGACGAGATGGGGAAGTGGTGGAGGGGCTCTTCGAGGCTTGGCGCGTCGTCGGAGGGGGTAAGAGAGAACAGATAGCGGAGAAGGGTCAGGGTACTTGGGTTGGATTGGGCCACCTGGTGGAGTGGTGGGTGATTTACGTTCTGGCGGGGACAAGGTGGGTGGGGTGGGCCTGCCGCAGCCGGGTTTGGGGGTGGATGAGTGGAGCCATGTGCCTCATCTGCCGATGTGCTGGACAAGTGTGCAGAGGATGTCGAATAGAGAACTGTGCGCGCGAGAGTCGTGGGCGTAAGGCCGAGCGGAGAGTCGAAGCTGTAGGCATCGGACATGGCAGACCGCTCCCGTGGGTGGGGAGTTGGTGTGGTGGAGGGGAGGTACTGATGCCCTGTATACCGGTATATGTACTGTATATATTTCTATCATCAATCTACAATATACATATATACTGAAGGTACAAAATAGGCCGGCCGTACAATGCACGAGACAAAAGCTACAAGGTCGTGCACCCCGGTACGAAACCAGACAAAGTACTCCGTACGTAGAGTAGGTAAGCAGTGAACCTGTGCAACTGGATTTCATGATTGTAAGGGACTGGGCAAATAAATATAATGCGGGCGCAATTTTATTCTTTATCCTTATGAGTTTCTGGGTGCAGTAAGTACTGTAAGTACCGTTCTACTGGCATTACCTAGAACCTGGAGCCTGTAGGTACCGGTATATATTGTGGCTCCCCAGGCTGTCACACCAAACTGCCTTGAGCTATGTAGAATAATATCTTTTCTATAATTGATTCTACCAGTATCCTATATATGTACAATCTCCTGGCTTTGGAATAAAGTCCTGACCCATATGCCAACTATGTTTTAGATGGTAAGAGGTATCTATAGATGTTCTCGTGCCCAGACCGATTTATTTTGTGTGTAGTAAATCGATCTTGATCTCGTGCCCAGTCTCTTATCCTTCTCCCCGCAGCATATTATTTATTTTAGTGTAGGTAGATAAGAGTCTAGAACATTGTTTTTTAGCATATGTAATAGCCACGTACTCCGTACAGCCAGAACTTGAGACCCATACGCCATACAGGCCCAGTCTCGCCACAGACGTTTGTTGCGGCTTGGCGTCATGCGACGTTGTCAGATTCCTCCCCCAGCGAAAACCATATCTTGGCGTGCTACTGAGCTTGCTAATCTGGTTGCATCGGTTGCAGTAATAATTCAGTCACATATTGACCTTACAGTAGGTACCGCCCAGAGCAAGAAATCCGACTCAATTTTGTCGCGCACATAGGAGGAGGTGTAGGAAGAGGCGTGCGTAAGCAGGTTTAATGCGGCTCAATTCATCATGCTCCTGTTTGGTTTGTCACCTCAGTACCAGACTTCCGATACTTTGTAGGTTATAATCTTTGTTCCCTTCGTCAATCCGAAAATCAATCCGAACGTCATGCCTACAGCCAAGCGTCAACCACAGCCCAGCTTTGAAGCCCCTCATCTTTCCCTCTCAGTGGCTTCACTTCTTCCATCTCCCATCCCACGAATCCTCTTCGCTCTATCCTCACATGGTCACGATCCAACGGAAGTGGTAACTGTCTGGAGTTACCTCACAAAGGAAGAAGGATGGGAGGTCCACTTTGCCACCGAAACCGGTGAACCAGCGAAGGCAGATTCGAAGTTGATGGAGAAGAGACTATTCCGGACCGTCCTGGGTGCCAAGAACTCCATTGTTGAGGGTTGGTATGAGATGGCCGGATCAAGAGAGTTTATAGATATGAAGAGATTTGGCGGTGAGGAACAAGGGAGGCTGGATTTCGGAGATTATGGTATATAATACACCACTGCCATCTCCCATCTCACACCAGAACCAGGTCGTCATGCAAAAATACTGACTCGCAATCAATGTGAAGACGCGGTTTACCTTCCAGGTGGTCATGACAAGTCAATGATTCCATATTTCTTCTCTAAACCCCTCCATGAACAACTAGTCACCTACGTCCCGTGCTGCGTCCGCAAAATATCCCCGATAGCCAAGGAAGGGCAAACTCCCACTGGTTCGATCGCCAAGCCACAGCATGTCATAGCAGCAATTTGCCATGGTGTTCTTCCCCTTGCGTTTTCAAAATATCCAGCCGATTATCCCGATGCTACGCATGCGGGAAAGAGTGTTCTCCACAATCTGGAATCCTCAACTTTGCCCATGTGGATGGAAAGTGTAACGTGGGGAGTGAGCCAGGTATGGCGAATGGGAGAGTACTACAGGACGTTTTCCGACGGCGTAGCAGCACATTCTGGAGGGCAGTCGCAAAGTGAGGGTGACGAGAAGGGTGGGGTTGAGTATACGGAAGATATTGTAAGGACGACAAGTAAAACACGAGTCCATCACTGACATCGGATGACAGGTCAAGAAGGCTCTCGATGATCCCGAGAACCAATACAAGCGTGGGCCATTGGGTCCTGGGTTAGTCCTGCTTCCCAAGCACCAGTCATAATGAAAAAATTGCTAATTGCACATAGTTCGTTTACCCACACCGACCCCACTTACCACTACGTCTCTGCTCGCTCCTCTGGTGATGCTAAGGATTTGGCCATCGGAATTGCCAAGGAAATCCGTGCTGCAAGGCAAAGATTTGTGGACGAGCTCGCAGCAGGGGTGTATGATGGATTGATAGCGTAGTGGTTCAGTCAAGACTGGAAACGTTTGTGATGTAGCGTCTAGTTAATATATTGATGTGTTTGGGGTGGAGGAGTCATGAGAGGCACTCCGATTATAGCTGGCACTTGGCCTTTTTTCGTTTTTCCTTTTTTTGAGTCTGTGGAGCCAGTAGTAGGTATCCCGGACTGCTAAGACATGCACAACTTGCATAGTACTATTGTGCTTGTTTTTTTTTGAGTCTATGTCTGTCCCCCTTTGTCCCCCGAAGGGTGCCATAGACCGCGGTTTGGGTGTAGGTACCCAATACTATCAAGGCACAATAGTATTCATGCATGTCTTACTACATACCATCTGGTTGCCAAGCTCATTTGATCATCGCCACGCTTCGGACACCCTTGTTACTATAGCTTGCAATGTTTCCCCCCGTCTCTACTGAAGTACTTGCCAAAAATCCCCAATTCAAAGAGCTTTACACCGAGATTACAACACAAATACTAAATCCTCATGATGGATCTACTCGGGAAACTAGGGAGGCCGAGGCTACAGCTACAGCCTCACTTGAGCAGGTACAGTCGCTCATGAAATGTGTCCCAAAGTACATACATTTTTGCTTATTGACTACTGCAATGTAGGAGTTGAGAACATACCGTGCCGAACTTGCGCGGGTGGGAATTGTGAAGGACTCACTGTTGAAGTTGACTGGGCAGAATAATGGATTTACTGATGAGGTGGGTCGACTACCAGAGATTGAACGACCTACTAAATCAGAGTGGGGGTAGATAAACGATATCATCGACATAGTTGCAACACATACGATTAAACCTACCGCTCTTTCTGCCACTCAGTCGGGTTTTCTCGCCGAAGAACTCGAGGATTTCCAGACCTGCCTTCCCCTAATCGGGCAAGCACTCTCGCACCACCTTACCCAACTCGCTAGCTCTCTGTCAACTATCGCATTCCCTACAGAGCCACCACCAGTGACAGCAGCGGCGAGACAGCAAAAAATTGAGCTTCTGCCTGCGCATGCGGCACATAGATGTGCATTGCTGGTGGAGAAGCGGGCGGAAGTAGAGAGGATGAGAGTAGAACTTGCTGGGCTGGCACAGGAAGTTGGGGAAGAGTGGAAGAAGGTTGGGGAGAGGGGAGTGGGATTGTTGGAGGAGGTGAAGTTTGGGACTGTAGAGAGAGTGGTAAAGGGGCAGGCCGAGGTGTTGGAGGGGGTTGTCGAGGGGATGGAGGGGAAGTTGAACGTTATGAAGTTGGAGGCGCTGGCGGCCATCTATAACCCGGAGTCGCTGAATGCGTTGGAGAACTATCAGTAAGTCATTTCCGCCTTCCCAACAAAGCTCATGCAGATTGGATAGTAACCGCAATTTTTTTGTTGTAGCCACCACCTTGTGGATACGAAATCCCGTCTAGAGGCTCGGCAGCGCACGGTCGAGCATGAGCTTAAACGGTATGACCGTGCTGGAAGTGATATGAAGGCATTAGTCACAAGATATAGTACCGCCGTGAGGGGAATTGAGGCCGTCACAAAGGAGATCAGAAGGCTGGGTGGAAATGTCTAGTGTTCCTCTTTACTTTTAAATTTGCGTTCTGGACTTTATCAATAATGTGTTGCCCCTAGTCTATGATAATGATCTTATCTTGCTTAATACTAAGTCTTGGCACTATCCCCAACGTCGTGCAACACTTTGGATTATTGCATTGGCTGCCCAAGCTACCTACCTGTGCTTAAAAAGAAGAGGCTCCGCCTCCATCTCGGACAAAAAAACTTACATACAAGATGTTATCAACTACGCGACACATTGCGCGAGGTAATTCCTCCATCCCCCTCACCTAGCTACTCAAAGGTCAACCATTAACGGACCTCTGCTATGGCATAGTCGCATTATCTACCCCAGCACCAAAGCCACTATTACTTCCGGCCGGAAGTGCAGTAAGAGCAATATCAGCTTCGGTGGAGAAGAAGGCAGAGGTACCCCTTGCACAGAGATCAGGAGCAGGACCAACTGCACCGATTCCGAGGGCGCCGAGGAGGGAAGTACCGTTGCCGAGTCAGGAGGGGACAAATGGAGTGGTGCAGTATGCGCTGTAGGTATTTACCAGGAGTGACCAATAGTTGACGGTGGGGAGATGGAATGGTATAAGAGTCCAGGTATTGTGGCATATGAGAAGGAATATCAGAAGGACGAGTCATGGAGAAGGGGTCGGAGGTGGGCGTGATGTGTGGCTTGAGAATGCGGGGCAAGTTCTCCAGTAAGGGGAATATATGCGCTGCTACCCCTGCTATCCACCCGACAACTCTCCTCGAGAGTCCAGTATGATGACTTCCGACTATACCCATTGCCACCGGCTGCCATACCTCCTTATCCCGGGTTAGGTGTCTACGTGCAAAGTGCAATGGTGCTGACTCTAACCTTCAGAACCACCATGGACCAAGTCGCCAACTGGGCCCGCCAATCCTCCCTCTGGCCCATGACCTTCGGCCTCGCCTGCTGCGCCGTCGAAATGATGCACCTTTCCACCCCCCGCTATGACCAGGACCGCCTCGGAATCATTTTCCGTGCCTCCCCACGTCAGTCTGACGTTATGATTGTAGCTGGTACATTAACCAACAAAATGGCACCAGCTTTGAGGCAGGTTTACGATCAGATGCCTGAGCCAAGATGGTGCGCTGCCCTTTCCCCCATTATCTTGCTTCGTGTTTGTAGATATATATATCCTGATTCAGATATAGGGTTATTTCCATGGGGTCATGCGCAAATGGGGGTGGATACTATCATTACTCGTACAGTGTTGTGAGAGGTTGTGATAGGGTTGTTCCAGTGGATATTTATGTTCCTGGATGCCCACCTACAAGTGAAGCACTTATGTATGGGATTTTGCAGCTGCAGAAGAAAATGAGACAGACGAAGATCACGAGGATGTGGTACAGGAAGTAGGGGGGGTGGGATGGTATTGTGGGTGTCCGGGTCCAGGATGTAGATATTTGGTGTAGTATATTAAAGAACTACGGGAACCACAAATTACCGCTATCCAACTACGGCACAAGTCTAGCTAATATCCAACTTCCTGACTGCAAGCTACATAACCAGACTACAAGCTACATACACCGCAATAACTTCCTTCAGAGGGTATTGTGCCTACAATAATTCGTGGAGTACCAAGTACATATAACTGAAGCTCTCCATGGTAAACCATTATATTAAGAAAGCATATGCTGATTCGATCTATTTCAGAGTTGCGATAAATACATGGCTCCTGGTGCGGCATGACCAGCTTTTAATACCAAGTCCCTGTATGCATATATATTCCCGCTTCCGCGCCCATTTGCGGGGTTTCTGATATGTATAGGCATTGCCATTCAGAAAACTCTACTTCAACGTCTTGCGAGTAATTATGGGTATATGTAAGTACATGTATATGCATCTGGTAGGCGAAGGTACATCCTGGTTTACAGGCGTTACAAAATAAAGATGGCTTATATATTCCAGTGTACGATAAGGAATGGGATGGTTGGAATTATCCATGGTTGAAGTTCGCAACTGATGATAATCTTACCCTGAACATCTGCATTTACAGGCTAGTACTAACACTGAATTGGAAAGGAATACCTATTGCATGATTACTGGAGAGTGTGTATGTAGAACACAGATGTGTAGCCACAGAGCTGTAAACCTTGATTGGATATTCTTAGGTACTACTAGTGATGGCAATTCATTCATAATGTCGAGTAGTGCAGTGCAGCACAATTATTGTACATTTGTAAATTTACTAGTACCTCAGCGTTGTCATCATGGACACCTTGGTGGGTACTTGCGCGCCAGAGTGACAGGGGATATCGATGGATTATCTTTCTAGCCTCAATCACGAGCATTTCTGATTTCAACATTGAAAAGGAACAGGAGGAGATGAAGATGTAAACTATACCAGGAGCCCTGAGATCTGTAAACCAAAATTGAACTCCAGTAGGCCGGCTGGGCGTTACGGCATAAACTCTGTGCCCTTTCCTGCGTTCCTAATATATCTACGATATGGCATCTCACTCTGTTTCTATCTGTTTTTATTTGCCACCACTGTTCCATACAATGGCTGAAACATGCATATGGCTTTGCTGGTTACAGGTTTCTCCACTTTTACATCCTATTCTAGGTAGCTATATCTATCACGCATTTCAAACTGCCCCTCATGTATTTATACAGTGGCGTCTCGCCGTCAGATCGGTAGGTGTAATTAGGCATATATTCACGGATCTGCTCGCTCGTCTATATTTGCTGTCCTCGCTCGCCATCTGCTTTTATTCCGCTGGTTAACGCTACTCGACCTACCTATACTTCCGTACGCTATTTACGTTATATCATAACTCTGTCCTCACACCTTTATATCTACCCTAATACTAGGGTCTGTTGAGAACATGCCTCCTCATATTACCTTTGCACCAACATATTAAGACCCACACCCCACATTCACCCCTCACACTCACTCCTCGATGTGGCACGCTCGAATAGCTCTATCAGGCTTTGGATCAGGGGATACCTACTGAGGCTGTGGTGATTTATATACCTATATAGGGGCGGAATTCAAGTCTTAAGTGATGTTGGGAGTCTTGGCGCCGAGAGTTGGCAGTGTAGAATTGACCGTCGGTGAAATGACCGTGACAATGGTTGCAAAAAACGAACGGTGTCAATCATGAAGGGGAGGAAGGAGGAGATGGGGGTGTCACAGCTCCTGGCAAAGGCAGCTGTAGAGAAAGGCAGTGACGCGAGTGATAGTGGGAATGGAGGTGAGGAGGATGAACTCCTGTGGAGATCACTTTGAGAGCCACTTCAATCCCAGAAGCTGGGGGAGAATACAATACAGATGAGGAAAAGAAGGAGGAAGGCTGTGAGGAGGGCGAGCTAAGTTATGACAACGCGACGAGGTCAACTCCGATGAAGATAAATACGATGGCTTACGCTGATATTTCAGAAGAGGGTGCACTCCTCCATCGGGAAGATGGGGGAGAGGACGAAAGTCCTGTCAACTACACTGGGACCTGATTCACTCCCATGCCCATCCTCCCCAAACCTCCAAAATCCAAACTCAAGGCATCCATGGTATGTTCCCACTCCTCTCTAATCCCATCTACTAACAATCCTCCACAGCCCCACAAAGTCCCCACCCTAATCACCACCACCGCCCCCGCCCTCGCCCCAACTACCTCCCCCCAAAAACGTTTACCAAATCCACCCCAACCGAATCCGATGACAAAGACGCAACTTCTAGCGCCTCCTCCATGAATCCCACCTCCTCGACCCCCTCAACTTCACCATCTCCATTCTCCCTTCCTTCGCCCCCACCGGACAAAACCGCCACAGAGCAATCAACACCACAACCCAAGCCCTCGGTGGAGTGGACATCACGAAACACAGGCTGCCTATTCCGATGAAGTACGGCAAGGCGCTAGCCAAGGAAGCTCAAGAGCAGGAGGGGGTGGAAGCTGCTAAGGGTGGAGAGATTATTCTTGAGAAAAAGACCGTGAGTGAGGAGGAGAGGAGAAAGAAGCAGAGGGAAGAGAGGAAGAGGAGGGAAAATAGGGGGTGTAAACTGACTGTGGGCAAGTTTAGGACCAGGGCATTGATGTTGAGTAAGAAGGATATTAGGGAGATTGACGGGCCGAAGGAAACGAGCGGAGGGAAGGGGGGGAAATAAGGAGATAGGTGAGGTTAGGACGTTGGGGCTATAAAGATGGTTATTTCCTTTTTTTTGTTAATATCTTGCAAGGTGTTTTGGGTTTTTGGATCTGGAGAAAAGTAAAGCGATGTCTCATCGTATATTCCATTTCAGATTAATATTCACCTATTTCGTGCGGTCTAATCTGGCATCGTCATTATGCTCTATGGTACATAGAGATTGTCAAGGTGAAGGGGGAGGAGACGGAGGAGGAAGAGGGGCGGTGATGGCCTCAGACTGGAAGACGAAAAATATCAAGGATAAGATAGCAGAGAGAATTGGGTAAGAGTAAGTGAGAGTGAAGGTGAAGGGTGTACGTATTGCCTTGGTAGAGGTCTGCTATACTGTATCCGCCGCCTTCTCCCCATCCGCCTTCGCCTTCCGTCTGCTCTTTACCTTGACCTTGACCCCTTCCTCTGTTCCTCCCTCCCTCTTCTTCTCCCTCTTTACCACCAGCCCACTCTGTGTCTTAACTTTCTCCTCCCTCCTTTTAACTACATCCCCCTTTTGCACAATTCCTCCGCTTTCCCCAAACCCACCCTTCATCACCCCTCAAGCTCTCTAGCTGCTTAATCCCGTCTGCCCAATTCTCCTCTTTCCCCACCATCGGTGTCTCCAAAATTAACGAAATCCGTTTCATCCTCTCAGAATTCACCACCAGCTTAAACGCCTGCAACCCCAAACAGCCCTGTCCAATATGTTGACGCAAGTCCTTCCTCCAAGGGGAGCCTTCGGCCGTTTAGATGCAACGTTTTGAGATACTTTGCCTCAACAACCCTATCGAATTCCTCCCAGAACTTACTAAATGTGTCGCGGGCCCGGAAATCATACCCCGCCGTGAATGCGTGACAGGTATCGATGCACACTCCCACGCGGGACTTATTATTAGCAGAAGCGATAATATCCCGTAAACCTTCGAGCGTGCTCCCGATTATTGGGGGGGTATCCATGGCCAGCCTATTCTCCAATAGTGTGATAATATTTGATGCCTCCCCATGCGCGTGACCCAATGATTCTGCAATCTTCTCCATCACCTCCACTCTTGTCTGCAGTGCCCCCGTGTAGCCTGGATGGAAATTATATAACCCAATCCTAGGAGTCTTAGATCATCGAGGAAGGCGTCGTAAGACTGTTTATGTTTCTCTGGGTCTTTTGAGCGAGATTGATAAGGTAGCTCGGTTGTGGGAGGATGTGCTTTCGATTGTACCCGCGTTGGACAGCGAGAGCTTTGAATTCTGTAATAGAGGTGGAGGGTAGTTCAGGTGAGGCCCATTTGCGTTGAGATCTGAGAAGAGAGCGAGGGAATTGTCGCCGATAGGGTCGTGTTGTGGGTGGGCCTTTGGCTATGGAAACGTGCGCGCCGAGGAGGTAGGGAAGGGACGGGGTACGTGGGGCGAAGGGAGGCGCGGGGGCTTCGAGTTTGCAGGGTTTGCCGTTGTTTTTTGGTTTTGAGATGGATTCGCTGTCTGGGGGGTCTGATAGATATTCCTCCGCTTCTTCTTCCGATATGCCTTGCTGCTTGATTTTCTTGGATGCTGCTCTCTTTACCATTCCGGCCTTTGCCCTCAACCATCCGACACCCACAACTCCCTTGACCTCTGTAACCTCCCTTGTTCCCCCCGCTCCCCTTTAGCTTTCTACTTCCTCTTCGCGGTGACTCGAACGTCGCTACGTACCAGTTCTTCCCATGTTTCCTACACCTACTGCTTTTTTCACTCCCTCTTCCTGTTTCGCCTTTTGTTTCCTACCCTCCTCCTCCTCTCCCGCCTCGGCACTCCTCTTCCTCCTTTTCGTCGACCCTGACCCTGTGATCCTGCTTTCCCAATGACTAGGGTATCATCCTACTTCAATTTTGTCATCACAGTAATCTGACCACTATCTCGGTATAGAAGCTTCTTTAGGTCCTCCGGGATTGCAGGCTCGAGCTGTACGGTAGGAGTCGGCAGTGCAGCAGGTTTTCTCCGGGGTGGGGGTCCCGATGTTAAGTTATTTAGGTGAAAAACACTGTAATTAGTCAGCTGAGTTCAGGGTAAGACACGAGGCCAGGTAGGCATATATAGCGAAGATTGGTGCTTTACCACGAGGGGTTGTGCAACCAGACTATGCTCTATTATAGTCACCTATTGTATCCTTCGTTGAAATGTACCCGAGATTCATACATCTCGACTAATCATCTAGGTACGAGGCTAGGTACATTCAATCGTATTGAGTAGCATCTTAAGCCTAAGAAGTAGTTTGGTGGAGGTCAGAGTAAGTAAGTTAATAGTAGAGCTTCCGACAAACATCTGGAGATGAGTGTTGGTTGAATCAAGTACGTAGGTATATATTGTGGACATTCTGTTACCACCATCATGAGATGCTGCGTTAAACTGTCAAGTAGCAGGACATAGAGAGGCCTATTTAGTTTCACCTATCAAATACCCTCCAGTAGTACTGACACGGCTACAAAGTACTATATAAGGGTGCAGACCCCCCCCTCCCTCGCTGTCCCACTGAGAATCACCAAATTATCAATTCACAAGAAAAAAAAACATGACCTCAGTAGCTTATGAAGAAAGAACTCACACTAAATG
>Ga0307514_10002237_pt1 | contig 20638 bp, 22 predicted proteins | sample 16_EM_MG_FD_203088 | JGI IMG/M metagenome (GOLD analysis project Ga0307514, IMG submission 203088) | Populus trichocarpa ectomycorrhiza microbial communities from riparian zone in the Pacific Northwest, United States - 16_EM | ecosystem: Host-associated > Plants > Roots > Unclassified | place...
ACAATGATGAATGCAGGGCAAGTGAGTACATATCTAAGCATCCCACTTGATTCATATGGTCCTGTTGTTTCAGCATAACTATGCCAATAGGTTATGCGTTATAAACTAATTATGTATCTCAACATGGATGGATCCTATTCACATTCCGTAATTGTAAATGTGTGTAAATTTTGTATGTTTCAAGAGCCCCCATAAACATATGGACATTTACAGTACGTAGTATAGCCAACTGCCTGATTTTAGAGTAATTTGATGGCAGATCAATTCATGAGGCTAATTAATATGCATATGAAAATCCACCTATTAATATGATTATTATGATATTATGCAATGAATAAGTACCACCATCATTGGCAGTGGGTCTTGGTGATACTAGAGATGTACTGGGATTGGCGATAGGCAATCATGACCTCCAAAGCCAACCGCGATATGTCGATATCGATATCGATGCATATCTTGGATATAAGCTTGTTTTACGGGCGCTCACATGCCTGTGCCCCAGATTCTACCCTACAGCAAAGTTTCCCCTCTGACGACATAGAAATGCTTGATCGAAGGCATGCGGCGAGGTGGGATTGAGTATCCGTGCCATTAGTATGGATCATTAGGTGGCCGGAGTCCACTCTTTATGAACATACTTGCAGAACCACCTATTTGCATTGGCTCTCGGGAGCCATCAACTCCGCGCACAGTTATTTGAAACCTGTCGATGATGGGCTCTACAAGCCAGTCAGTTGAATACAAGTAGCATTCTACCCACCGAGAAATGCAGCCTTCCCATTTTGCGAAAGTACCTTTCATGAAGACGCAATGTCGGAATTGGCTTCATTCGATGCAGGAGAACGGGGAACACAACCATAGACTTTCACCACCAGAGAGGAAATTATACTGTAACTTTGGGTGCATACCTCCTTCTCTCCTAGTCTGGCGGGGCCTCTCTGAAATAGATAGCCTCAAGCAGTTTGATTTTATCTTCTGATCATCCACTGCTGGGACAAGTGTGTCGGAACATAAGTGACAGGGGTTGGGCACAGAAACGATGTCACGACGTCAATTCACCACCAATTATTGATCCCCTGAACATGGTGATCATGAGTACTCATGAGATGGCTTTGTATTTCCCCCCAAATCTCTTATTGCTAAGCACCTCGCCGGGGCATAGAGGACACCAATTACTGTCAACTCGATGAATAATAGACTTTCAAACTCACATGGGAAGCCAATCTGCTCTCTAAGTAACATGGTAGACAAACAGACCGCGCACTCATACTAGGCTGACCAAAGGGCCAAACCGCAAGTCTTGCAGAAATCCTGTCCGTGATGGCCCTGATTGGAGTAACTGCCGGTGTACTGGATTGGCCTACGGGAGAGATAACTGCTTGATAGCTGCAAAACGAACGGCAAGCGCATCGTTGCTATTTGGTGTTCGGACTGCTCATAACGTGAAATTAGATGATTACAGACGGTGTTTTTCTTTATAGGTAATCCGTGTGACTGGGGTCCAAGAGGCTAGAGTAAGAGAAAACTTTGGAGCCTGGCGGTGAACTCCAGAGGGCTTGGGGACGCTACATAGGGGAGAGGATTGTACATTTCGTATGCATGATATGTCCCTGAATCCGAGCACAGCAAGATGGTTCCCCACTTTCTCACTTGAGTTTCAACCTCAAGATCAAGGTAAGGCAATTTTGTATAATTGAGAACCAGCCATCCCAAGGTCTACAGCCGCAAACACCACCGTGCTCTGTGCAGATGGGAAGTTCAGATGAATTTTAGATTGCCCATAATGAATACTTCTAAATGCGCCAGACTATAAATGCTACTAGGACACTCGAGGGTCTTTACTAACACTATTCCTAACCAGAACCGTAGCTCCTAGTCTCATGAGAAGACCTTTTATTACTAATAATACTTATAAGCTACTATGCCAATATCCTACCCATATGTATTTTATAGTACTATCAAAATGTTGAGGCCAGAGGCTGGGGCGGGTGGAGGATTTAGCGGGAGGCTTGAGTCTGACGTTAGTGAATTATTACTGTGGTTGTGGCGTTGTTGGTTTTGGCGGGGGGGAATTATTACTCATATTCAGACTTCGTTGCAACTTCACAGAGTGGCATACGCACAAGAGTACTTCATGCAGACTGGACTGGAGCATAATATTGGTTAAATTAAGGCCCAAGGAGTTCGTATACAATGTTGACCACACTCCCCCATACGTACCTACCTGCCATCGATATCCCTGCTTGTGGGAGAATTGTAGAAATCGGCACGAAAGTTAACCCGGCCCGAGCAGATACCTCATAGCATACTTGAAGTTCAACTAGTATGTATACGAGATAGCTCCGATAAAGATTAGTCTGGCAAGATATCTCCCTACCGTTATAAGTAAGGTAATTACAGTAGTTGAAACAAATCTCGGCGTAATAAAAGGCCATCCTATAAATTCTGATCTAGGACATGTGCAATGTATATGTGAGAGCTGTTTTAGGAACAATTCTACGGGCTGGTCTGGAGTACTAGGTAGTTTTTGGCGACCGTTTTGGGGATGGAAAGGATGTGGTGCAACGAGCGAGGCGGGTACCATGGTGCCAAATATGCATGTTCCAGATCATATCAAAATTAGCAGAGATCTAGAACAATTAGCCGTCAATTCCAGAAAGATTATGGTGATATTTGCCGCTAAATTACCCCTGCTGTAACGCAGCGCTTACTCTAAACTGGTCAATTTGGTTTCATGTTTTTTGCAGGTGTTACTCCGTTGCATGAATTGATGCATATCAAGAAATACAACCACGAAATTGAGACCCCGCGATGCCTATCTCCAACTGGTTTAGCCTGGCTTGCTCAGTGATACGACTCAATCAATGCAGGTGTTCCCAAGCCATTCAAGCTATTGAGCTGTCATTAGATGGAGATGATGGTGAATCGGCAGTATTGCAAGACAAGATATGAGATCTCTGGTTCATATCGGTCCCAGGTTCCATACTGAAGTATCAAAACTCTGAGGTGTATTCGGTAATTACCTAGCTCCTGTTGGAACAGCTGCCACCTACAGATTACCTACATCACTTGGAGGGGAAGGACGGTGGGTTCTAGTCGCTCTGCTATTCCAAGTTGTCTTGCTATAGGTGCAGCTTACACCGCGAAAGGAGTGATCTTGGCCCCTCCCTGGTCCCCTGATTCCTTTACCCTGGGCGCTGCTCCTCCCCCTACGAGGGGTAGTCTACGCCCGCGTGCTTGGACCGTGCGTTAACGGGCGAAGTACATGAGATGAGCATTGGCACTAGTACTAAGTCATGCCAGGTATTATTCCAGAAGATTTCCAAGACGTCCGGGGAACGATATTGTATAAAGTCTGCCCCAACCCCCCGCCTAAGGGAATGGAAATACCCATCATCAATCCACTGGTTCTCGATACTACAGCCCAATTCAGCATCTCGATAGTACTAGCACATTCAAGAAGTAGTCAACTCACTATCATCGAATTCACTTCCGCCATTATTCCACAGAATATCTCAAACCCACTCGTTAAACCTCAACAGTTTATCAATTCTTCAAGTCCCGTCAGAAGCCATGTCATACTACAGCACAAGCTCTGCTTCAGACTACACTTGCGACTCTTGCCCTCCAAGCAGCTCTAGAACGTCTGGTAGCATTATCTATCCGGCCTCTATGAATAATCCTCATATGATGAGTCAAGTCAGTTTTCCTCGTAGCTTCAGCTATCGCCCTTATGTACCTGCTTTTCAAGTAAATTCTCTCATTCTATGTTTTACTTTGGCAATATTAGATACCCATCTTGGCTTTCATGCCAATTCAATACCCGATACAGTATTTTAGGAGTGGAGTACTAACACGTGACTTTGATACAGGTGGACAAAGAACAACTCCTGCACACACTCCGTACGCACAAGGTCAATACTCTCACTGAGCTTCGCCGAATTGAGAAGGTCTTCGCTACCATCGATGTCAGGGAGTATTATCAGCCCATGACTGCGGCATGGAACCATTATGTCTCAAGCAACAGCTTGCTTTCTGAGCTCAGGGGATTAACGGCCAACTACCCATTCAGCAATGAGTGCCTCGACGATGCAAAATGGAGAGTGATGGATGACCCACAGAGTCAATTGAGCTGGAACTACTGCTGGCTTGTCTTGAACAAAATCAGGAAAGAGTGAGTGATCTCCTACAGATCGAACCTGATGGACACAAACCTAATACTTGGCACAGCAACTTAATTCCCAGTCATGCCCACGCCACTGCGATGAAGCCTCAGATGTGGGGTGGAAGAGTCCCGGATGCCCAATCCGCTGCACAATTAACCGCTGTCTTAATTCAGGAATGGACCAGAGCGGTTGACCAGATGTTGAGGCATTGGAGCTCCCCTCCGGTCATCAGCGCCCCGTACTAAATGTGGGCGCGACTGCTGGATATGGAGGTAGACACTAGAATGTTTTTTTTAGCCACTGGGTGACTAGAGCATTAGAATGGCGTTTTTACATTTTTCCTACTTGTATTTCACAATGCTTCTTGGCTTGTTGCATTATATTTTTGGCTCATCTCTATTTTCTTGCTTTTATTATTTGGAGTTTATAGATGGGACTCATGCTCTGGGTATAGATATTTTGGTATAGACGTAGAGGGTGTTTGTTGACGAGGTTACGATTCAAGTTGTTATTCTTAGAGGTTTCTGTGAGGTTGTGCGGAGTATCTGTTTTTATAGTTCTTTTGTTTTATATAACATATCCCTATCGTTCTTTGGCTCCATATTTTTCAAATTCAATTTCTCTGTGATCTCTCCCCCTGGTGAATGTATGACGCAACCAATAACATCGAATATATCTATCCTGCGCTGCGTTGGGGAGATAACCTCGTGTGCATGATACCAGAGTTTTTTTCCTTCAATACCCCTGGTTAAATCACGTTCCTGCTCGCCGAACTTGAGACTGTGTCTATCATCTGAGATGCGTCACTGCGTGCGGCACGTTTCACGTTTCATGTTCATGCCATATCTCTGTAAGATTACGAGGCTATGAAGAGAGGAACTGTGCTAACCGCAAAAGATCGTGAAGATATATTCAAAGTGCCCTCTATAGATGGAAGCTAAAAAATACATGCGCGCTTAGGCTAGCTAGTCTGGCGAGACTTTTTTTCATCTGTAGTCACCACTTTCCCAATGGGGATCCTTGTTCTCCGGATACTCTGGGGATTCCCAGTCAGCCTCTCGGAAGGGGATTCCCTGCATCCTATAGTACAGCCATAGTATTATGCACTACGTATCAACTCCCGCCACAAGTTGCCCGAGTTTTTTGAGTCAGACAGAAACAGACGTTCTGGGTAGGTCAACGTCAGGATCACATTTGACGTCATGTCTATGATACAAATGAACGATATCAGTTGCTTGTTTTTTCGTGATGGGGAGAGAGGAGAAACTATTTTTAGGCCCCACCGGAGAAGGGGTTTTTGGACAGTCCCACGCACCAACCATAGCTATGTCAAGCATAGAGAGGGTATAAGAGGTATGGGTCTGTATGTACAGTATGTACAGTATGTATGTACTACATACCTGACACCAAGGCACCAGTGTAGGCTGGTGGATAGGTACTGGCAAGCTTACCTAAGTATAGATACCTCTATCTACTGAAAGCTATTCTAGGCAACCAGTATATCCAAGTCACGCCAGCACCTGTTACCTGTGCCGTTTGCATGACCTGCATGGAACCCATGTCTCGGTTAGTCTGGTTACTATGCCTCGGCCGGCGGCCTGCCACCTGCCATGCCACCCCACAAGGCTACTCCCTGTACCTAGTAGTCAAACGGCACAGAACGAAGTAGAAACGGCACGCCACAAGGAAATCGTCTAAATAAAGTTTTTCCGGCCCCTCCCTTGAAACCGGAGAATCGAACTTACGTCTTGGCGCCTAACTAAGTTTGCTTTCTAATTTTAGATGCATCCATGTGGCGCCACAATGGTATTGTTCAATAGATAATATTAGGTACCTACGTAATTACTAGTAGACTCTGTGATTTGCTTACTATTTCACATACTATGGATATCGATACAGTACTAGAAGGATTGGAATGCACATGCGTGATACGGATCGTGCTCATAAGGGGACCATAGCCTCCAGTGGTGAGTAGATAATTCTGGTGGTGGGAACCAATAGTCCAGTTGAAGTCAGGTTCTATCTGGAACTCCACCCTCCATGGCCAACCTGCGTAGCGAAGTCAGTTACATGACAGGATGGGCACTTTTGGAATCTGCTCACCTGGAAGTTGTCCTCTTGTATATCGATGTTCACTCAAATTTCCACCATTATCCTAAGTATGCCCATTCAGCCTCCTTGTCAAGTCTGTTTTGCTTCCTTTCAATGGCGTTTGGCCAGGGTAACTACAAGACCGAATGCCACTGGAAACTCCCGTTCATGGTAGGGCTGACCAAGGCAGGGTGCACCAACTGCCTTGCATGCGCGACCCATAGCCACCATAGAGCTTATTGACTAGCCGTCCGGTTTTGTTGTTGAGCGGAAAATTGATAGGTGAGACTAGGCATCACTTACAGTGCTGTATGTGCTTTATTGAATCCTTTAGTGGGGGATTGGGGCGGGGTATGTATGTAATCCCAGTTTGGTTGGGCTTTCAGCTTAACATTGTAAGCAGTGGTACATAAGATCGACCGGCATGGTGTCCCAGTGGTAGTTAAAATGATTCCCCATAAATCAAATGGAGATAATCTGATCTGGCCCTGCCCCATATTCCAGCCTTGCCGTATGGCGAGGGCCTAGATCAGCTCACCCCAGGTCGGCCGCTGCAGTCCAATGCTCCCCGCCCCCCAGGAGCATTCTAAGGGTCTGGTTTTTCTCTGAAACTTGAAATCAGGAAGTAAGTGAGCACGTAGTGAGGTTGCATGTAATTCATTGATAATAGTTAACGTATATTTACTATGGATGAGATTTGTAGTGTGAAAGAGGGTATAGATAAGAAAAAGAAAAAGGAGTCAGGTGGGGTGTTAACATGTGGTAGATATTCAACGATATCTGCCTCTTGGAAATTCACTCTCCTTCATAAGTGAATGTCGATCTCGCCATTCGCCATTTGGTGACACAAGTCCGGTGAAAATAGTGCCTCGAATTCAGCGTGCCATGCAGTACCGATAAACAGCATTAGAGTCCTTGCCATTCTACATGATGTCCGCTGCAAGAACTCAAATCTCCTTCCCTAGGTTCCGACAGTGCAGAACCTGCCGCCATTTAGAACTTCTTCGCCTGAATTGCCAGGGAGAGGTATTGGGTCCGATAACCTCAGTGTAATATCATCACCACACCCTGCACGACCTCCTGTGGTAAATTCATGGAAATTTTGCCATGCCATCTTGCTTCAAGCCGATTGGGGGTAGTGTCAAATGCGCAACCTGGTGAGTCCAGACATCATGTCGCTGCCCCTCCGTTACCGGTTGTCCGGGGCAGTGGATGAAGTTGTCCGATAACCTCCGCCCCCATCGCGCAGACCCCCAACCTCTCCCCGTGCCCCTCACAACCCCTCCCCCCTACTCCCTATCCCCTCCCCCCACTTCAGAATTTGCCCCCCGGGCCACTGTCATTGCTATTGCTTAGGTTTAATGTAGGCCATTAAATGCCTATCAAACGCCTCACATCTGATCGGCATCTCAATCTGGTAAAACGGATTCTTCATCACATAGTCCGCATATAGCTCATATATCCTCCTAAGAATAACGTCGATACTGGGCTGCTGTGGCTCCGTGAATAGCAGGAATTTTGTGCCAGTCAGAGTTTGGAAGCATTGCAACCGGAAGTGCTCGCTCTCCATTACCTCGAGGCCAGAGGAGGGTGTGCCACTGGAGGAGGGGCCGAAAGGAGAGAGTCGGGCAGTGATGGCGTGCACCCCATGGAAGGTACCTGCCAAGACGAGGTAGTCATTGGAGGAGAGCTTAGTGAAGGTATTGGAGAAGTCCCGGTGGTAGACCAGGCCACCAGCTTTGTTGAGGATAAGGAGGGAGAGGATCATGATCGAAATGGAATGGACGGGGTTGTACAGTACAGTCTCGCCCAGGTCTGGATGGTGCTGGCTGTGGCTTGGCGCACATACAAGGCAAATATGATAGAATTGATTACGAGGTATGCAGGTTACATAAGAATGTTGTATCTAGGCTATATCTACGCCCCGTGATGCAAACTTTTTTTTTTGAAAATCGTTACTTGTATTCAACTTATCGTGACTAACTTTCATGCCCTCTTGCGGGCATCCCAGCCATTCATATATCCCACTCCCGCACAAATATAGGTTGCATAACCCAACCATGCCATATATGGGACCATCATGTACCCAGCCACCTTGTCCACCTTGAAAAAGTACCTTGTTGTCGCACCAACGTTCGCCGAGAGGAAAAGTATATCCGCCAGGGCAAGTCGGGGAAGGTTGAGACTGAAGAAGAGAGGCATCCAAATGTGACTGAGGACGAGGGAGGTGCCATATAGCATTACACCTTGCTAAAGATGCGACTGTCAGTGTGTCAGAGAAAAATGAACGCTTGGGGCAAGGAACCATTACACTAGCAGCTTGCCGAGCAGTTGGGACGGCAGAGGACATCCCTGCGGAGAAGACTCGGTAACTTGCGTACCCCATCATGGCGTAGATTGTTGTCCATATAGGGCCGAAAAGCCATCCCGCGGGATGCCCAGGTGGACGCTTGAGCGATTCATATTGTCCCTGTGAGCGGTTGTGCTGGGTAGGCGGGCGAGAGACAGTTATGCCCACTATGGAGCCGAGGGCGATTGGAAGCAGAGTTGCGTATGCAGGAGAGGATAGAACGAAGGAGGGAAGGGTGAAAGGAGCGAGGGAGGAGGCAGAATATCGGAGAGACATGTTTTCAATTGCAAAGTCAGAAGATAATTGACTACCTATACCACAGTTCCTACGTGGGCAAAACACCCCTTTTTCAGGGGCCCAAGCTCTGCATATCCTGTCCATATGATATGCAGTGATACGGATCAGCGATATGAGACCTACTAGGTACTCCATATACGTCATATCGATATATCTTCTGATATCAACTGAGCTCTTCAAGTCCAAGGGAATGAATAGTTCGCCACCAGGCCATACATATGCGTAAAAAAGGCCCAGCAAGCAAGTAGCCAGGCAGGCAGGATGTCAACGTCAATAGGTAGGTAGTTATGTATGTACTACCCCATGGACAGTATCTCCCACTCGCGTTAGATATGTTACAGTAATTGTGGTCTAGAAGCCTTCAATGACCTCCTCTCTAGATTATGAATCTGGCCCATTACATATATCAAAAATTCGTATGAGCACAAGCACGGCAGGCTGTGAGCTGAATTTCTTTCTTTTTTCTTTGAGTCTCTACACTGTCCCCCGAAGGGAGCCGTAGGCTATTAGACGGCAACTGTGAGCTGATTTTTTTTTTTTTAAGTCTATACACCTAGGGAGCACTGTGAGCTGAATATCCATGTCTCATGGTTGTATATTATGCAGGCCATATACAGTACATATATGTATGTATATACAAGACGACTGTCACCCACGTGAGTTAGTGTAGGTAGTTAGGCAGGCGCAGTGGGCGCACACACAGATCGTGTTGTTCCGTGCGAAAACCCAAACCTTCAACGGGGCGGGAACGGGGCCGTCTCATAGCCTAAGGCTCCCTTCGTGGAAAAGACGTATAGACTCTAAAAAAAAAATAAAAAAAAAAACTGTCACCCACGGCCGCCTCATAGCCTAAGGCTCCCTTCGGGGGAAAGGCGTATAGACTCAAAAAAAAAAAAAAAAACTGTCACCCACGTAATCAAGCATATAAAAATACCTTCTCCACGTACCCCCAGTTGCTAATTAGTCAGCAAACAAGTACAGAAATTCCTCCACTGCATTCGGCGGATGACTAATCATCCTGCTATCTGCCCTTGCATCCCTCTCATCTCTTCTGCAACCACTGTGGTCTCTGCGTGGCTGGCTCGACTCAGTGCAATTCAGTCCCTCAACTCACCATCATTCGTCATCCAGTCACACTATCACCATCCCATCTTTCGGTTCTTGCACAGTGAAAACACCTACACCAAGCACATCTGCCACCGCTGGTCACAATCCTTTGCCTCAGGTTCCTTCTACTGATGAAGTACTAAGGAAAGGGGGCAATCCCAGGATTGAGTACTTACGCCATTCGACCCTCAAACAATTCAACTCGGCAGCTCAGTCTAGACTCACATCTCGCACCCAAAATCAACTTCAACACCCCCCCCCCTTTCAACTGCAACTTACCTTCACATCACTATTCTTTCCCTCTTCATCAGCTTCATCAGAGGTATTCATCTTCAGTGCCTCTACCTCTTGAGCTTCTTCATCTCTTCTATACATCCAAATTACCTCATCTCTATCTCCACCTTTACTGTTGGTCTCCATCCTCTCTGTGTGCTCCTACCTCATCCAGAAGTCCTCCATCGTAAGCGTCTTTGGCGTTCATCGTCACGTTCACAAAGCAGCCCAATACGCCTTTCCTTTACAAGTGAACCTCTCCTCCTCTTCCTTACCCCAATTTTTTTCTCCTATCTACTCTTTAAAATCTTACCCTCTTTTTATGATCCCCACAATGTTTCTTTATTGCTTCCCTATTCCCCCTAGTTACACGCGAGTTGAACTAGCCCCCATTTTACCAAATGCACCTCTCTGAACAAAGTTTCGCGCAGTCGCAGATCCTTCGCTTCTTCAACGTTTGCTAAACTACGCACTTCGGACATTACAATACACCTATCATCAATGGCTCACAGTCAATCTCCGGAAAGGTTTAGAAATGAGCGGAGTAGGGACAGAGCACCCCCACCACGTGAGAGTGACTATGGGAGACTAAATAATGAAGGGGGAGATGTCTGGTTCGGAAGACGACGATCTAGGTCGAGATCACCCAGTGAGTGCTATGCCCTTGTATTATTGTTTCCGAACCATTCGATTGGGCCCATCATTTCTTGCTACCACACCTCTTTGTACGTCAGTAACTAATGAAGGTACTCATACAGGCCAATTCGGTCGTCGTCGCCCCCCTCGCTCTAGATCACCACCCCCAGACCGTAACATAGATCGTTATGTTCCGGATCCCAACCGTCGTGATGACAGGCCTCCTCGTGATCGTGATTTGTATGCATCCGCAGGCTCTGGTTTTCATCAGCCACGACCAGGCACAATCGATCGTTACGTGCCTAATGGGTCGCCCGCGTTTACCAGCCAGCCGGCGTTATTAGACCCGCATAAACTCGACCACCAGGTAACCTTCGCGTACTTCAGTGACTGGATCAATCAACAGCCACCATCACCAGCGAGCCACCGTTCTCCAGGTGGTGCCCCTCCAGCACCTCTTACCAAGGATGAGATCAAGGTCAAGTATGATGCCTATAGGGAAGAATTTAATACTAGGATGGCAAAGGTCTTTGTTCTGCAGCACATGAATGAAGAATGGTTCAAAGAAAAATACCTCCCCGGGGAGAGAGAAATAGTGAGGCGGAAGATAGTGGCATTCAGGCAATCGAGATATGATGGATTCGTTGAGCTATTGGAGGAAGGGAAACTTGATGGAATTGATCGGGAGGGTGTTGTTATCCGTGAGTCTCTCTTGGGCCCGTCCATAACCAAGTACCACGGCTAACATGCCGACTTTCCTTTTCAGCACATACAAATGGAAAACCTGACGAAAGTAAAGATGTTGACAACGACGATAATGGTGTCATAGCTGGCCCTGGTGGCCAACTCATTGACGATACCATCTATAAACCCACCCTTCTTATCAAGACCATCTCACCTACCGTGTCACGGGTTCAGCTTGAGGAGCTAGCTTCAACAATCCCAGACTTCCACTTTATCTCACTTTCCGATCCCAATCCATTGAAGAAATTCCATCGAATTGCATTCATCATTCTCAAACCTGATGCTCCTCTAGTGGATGGCGATACCGTTGAGCTTCTGAACGAGAAGAAGATTCATAGCGACACTCATGGGGACTTCACCTGCCATGTCGGAATTCACACTGCCAACAAGGAGCTGAAGAAGAAAGTACTTAATGAGGGGATGTCAACGCCAGAGAATCTGCGTAAAGAGGTGGGGTATCTTGAGAGAATAATCAACAAATTCGAAGATGAAATGAACAAGCTCAAAGAGCCAACCCAACCAGCAGGGAATGGGGAAGAGGACGACCAAATGAAAGATGAGTTTGATGATTTCGATGAACGGAGATTCGGCGCCTGGGAGAAGATCAAGGAGCGAGTTGAGATTTGGGGAGGTAGGCTCCGGGAGGGAAGAAAAGAGGAGGAAGAGGAAGGAGAGGACAGTGAAGAAGAGAAAGAGGATCTCGAAATGGTGAATTGCAAATTTATCCTTCCTACTAGCTTCGCTGAGATCTAATCCCGGTATAGATCAAGAAAACTATTGACCTTGGAGTTGAATATCTCCGTCGTGTGTACAACTTTTGCATATATTGTGTTGCCGAAGCCGACTCGATCCACGAACTAACTCGCAAATGCCCCGGAGGACACACTCGCCGCCCCACCCCTACATCCGATGACTATACACCCGATACTCGCACCACAAACTGGATCCGAGTATGGTATGAGAAGCTTGATTGCTTCCTTTCACCCACCACACAAGATCTCAAGAAGCTTGGTGGCAAGCCTGTACAAGAAGCCATCGATGAAGAGTTGGAGAAACATGTCAAAATGGAAGACGAAGGTAAATATAGGTGCAAGGTTCAGAGTTGTACAAAGCTCTTCAAGGCAGAGAACTTCTGGAGGAAGCACATTGAAAAGCGCCACTCTGATTGGCTTGAGAAGGTTGAACTTGAGGCCAACCTTGTTAATGCCTATGCTACCGACCCGTGTAGGGTTCACCCGCCGAAGGTCGACTACAACGGTAACACACAGCAAGGGAATGGTGGTCAGTTTGGCGATAGGCGGCAGTTCCCCGTTGTAAGTGGTGGGGCTGGGTTTATTGGAGGTGGTGCGGGGCAACCCCCGCTGCCGGGTGCCGGAATGAGCTTTCCCTTCTATCCCACTGGACCACTTCCCTTCGTTCCTGGACCTGGTGGCATGCCGCAAGATCCAAGGCGGTTACCAATCCCCCCGGGAGCTATGGGCGCTGGTATTGGTCCGGTCAGGGGCCACAATCGCAGAGACCAGCCTTTGGGCAATTTGGCTCCTCCTGGAGCGAACAATTACCGTTCTGCACCGTATGGAGATCGGCGTAGGCGAAGCCCACCTCGGGGTGGGCCACCAAGAGACTTGGATAGGGATGGGCGCAGAGCTGGGGACAGAGATAGGGATGGTGGACGTCCTGGAGTCGGAGGTAGGCCTCTCCCGCTGAGGGGGGGACCACCCCCACCGGTGCTAGGCGAGCCAGAGGCAGCAATTCAAGGGAGGATCCTGAAGAGCTATAATGATTTAGATGCTACTAGGGATGGCAAGGTCGAAGTGCTTGAGTATTAGGGGGAGATATTATCTTATTTTAAGGCCCTAATGTGGGCATGATAGTGGCTGTATTGCAAGTTGGGCTATGGGTGGGCAAGAGTTTTCTGCGGGATTTGCTGTGTTGCGTTTATGCAGCCGATTCATGGGGTGGGTAATGGTTAGTATGTACTTAGGTTTTGAGTCCTGATGGCCAATGGACGCTGTACTTTTAGCTTCCTTTCGTTGTAGTTAGGCGATGAATGACATGGTATTCCCTGATGTATGCAAATAGAAGAGTGGTTGCTGATAGTTTTTCGGGGAGAGAGGAGATATGGGAGCAAAAGATGTCAGTGCTCGATGTTCTATGATTACAATGTCTAAAGTTCCACAGAAAAGCTTTAATCTACCTCCTCTTGTTGTAATAGTTGGGAGGTGAAGAGAAAACACCTCAAATGCAGTAGTGCACTGTGCCCTATCCAGCCCATATCCCATCCCATGCCAGTGAAAGATTTTTGCATAGCCAGTATCCATAACAGAAATAATCCAACAACGATATCCCCAAAAAGGCAGTAAAAAGAGATCTACTGATTCCCAATCCATCCCTTATATTCTACCTGATTTTCTTCTTCCCTTGAAACCACCTACTTGATTCCTAAGCCAGCGCCTGTCTCAGCATCACCAGAAACTCCGGGGTCATTTTTAGAATCTCCTTGACCTGGGGCTTCTCTGGTTCCCCTGCTCGTCTCCTCAACGTCTCCCGAATCTTTACCCTCCTCTCCCGCTCTACAGCCAAAAGATCGGAATTTTCACTCCCCGTATCCTCTTCACTGAATTCGTCGTCAATATACGCTAGGTCCTCAAGGTCATCCTTATGCTCACAGCTATGTTAGCAGAACTCATTATATGGGGCAAGTTAGCAATAATCCTACCTCGTCGGGACCAAAATCGCTGCTCTTAAACATATCTGCACCAGTGTTCACGAAATTCTTATTATCGCTATTAGCCATCTTCTGCCTAGTCTTTTGTTCATGCCACTTCTTTCGCTCCGCTTGCCATGTGACCAAGCTATCAATCTCCTGCTTTGCGATGGTTTCGTTGATCTTCCCACTCTTCAGTGCATCCTCGAATAGTTGGTTCATATCCAGAGATTTCCCAGGGCCCTCCCGTAGGAACTGAAGAATCCCCTCAAGCCAGCCCATAAGCTTGTCAAGTAGTCCATTATCGTGAATGTGAACCTCATGGACAAATTTATAGAAATTCTCCTCATGGCGCGTACAAAGATCAATAAAAGCCTGAACAGTCTGATTAGGATCTGCAGACAACGCTATTCCCCAAACAAAAGTAGCGAAAACAAGTCAGCAAATATGGTTTTTCTCCCAGATTTAGAGGCTTTCAGAGCTTACCTTGCCTTTGTGCTTTCTCAACCACCTTGATCATGTCATCCACGAAGACGGCAAAGTCAGTAACACTATTATAGACATTCGCTGACTTGTATACTCGGATAAGTGGTTCATAGAAGATCAAGAACAGGTCTTTAAAGAGTTTGAGGGTAACCGGCTGTGAAAGTCCAAATTAGTATCTCCTGAGTTTAGAAGCTCAAGTTGTTTACCTCTTCAATAATGCTCAGCATCATAGACTTATCCCTCTGCCTTGTGTAAAGCTTCAGCAATTGCTTCAAATCTGCAAAAAATATTGCCGCATGTTTCATTTCTTCTTCCTCATTATCCAGTGTATTTGTCCAAGCCATATATGCATTGAATATCTTCTCAATTTGCTGTGTTGTCAATTCTGGCTGCAAATACTCGGACCGTAGTATAGCTACTAGCAAATCGACGCTATCCTGCTCTGCTTCATGCTTGATTTCATCTCGTACAGCCTCATCGGCATCTACGAAGTGCTTGATCTTCTCACACAAAGCTGAATCGCCAACTTTTGCAATGAGTGCATCGATGGCTTTTCGAAACTTCTCTATTCCGTCATTCAAAGCCATTCCAAGTATCCTTTGCATCAAAGACCGTGAGTTGAACGGTGTGGCCAAGAAGATATCCAGAAACCCGGACATTACCATCGCCGGGTTTGCGATCCGAAGGACATTTTTCATGAGAGTGTAAGGTATTAGTGAATGTATTCGTCTTGCCTGAGCGAAAATCTCCTGCGAATTATCTTCCGCTAAGAAGATGTGATAAATAGTGGCTGCCACTCTGTACGCCAGGAAATTAGCAGACATAAAAGAATTTTAGGGACGGAATAGGAATACGGACTCTATCCTCAACCATTCAGCAAACTTTTTATAGTTTTCTGAGAGGTTCTCCAACTTATCTGCCCTTCTTATCTCCGCAAAGAGCCGGGTTAAGCCATCTATGGTCTATCAGTAAGAAGGATAGCGATACCAATTTATATTACCTACTGCGCTCTACTATATCCCGTCGAAAGCCCTCCATATAGACATCCAATTCTCTTGCTCTCCTTTGAGCGATCTGGAAAAATTTCTTCTGCTCTTCTATTCTGGACAAATCCATCTCTTTCCGTCGCTTTTCATCGGCAAGTTCTGTCCCGCTCATAGATATTGGATCCTTCAATAAGAAATTTCGGATGGTTTTGGATTTAGCAACTTGAGGGTCCGCTAAGAGAGCCCTCAGATATGCACGAAAAGATACCCGCTGGGCCTCCCTCCAGAGCACGAGTGTCTTTGGTTCCTTGGACTCCTGGGCAACGCTGTTCACAGAGGACGACGAATTGCTTCCAGTGAGGTAGTTACTAGCTGCACCAAAAAACCCACCAGTACGTGAAGGTGTCCGTGAATGGCTCTTTTCTACTGTAATAGTCTTCTGACGAGAGTTCTGAGACTCAGATGACGATGAGCTAGAAGTTCTGGAGGATGATACCGAGACAGAGTCATCACCATCATCTAATGTAGTGGAAACTACCGCCGTCTGTGATGATGTTTCTTTCCGTGGCACAGGTGGAAGAGCTTTCCCAGGTAGCTCGTATCTAAGCTTCGAAGGAGGTCAGCACCAAGGCTAAAACATTTCTGGAAGCGTACCTACATCCTTGTCTAATTGAATGAATGCACCATATCTTCTCCCAACTACTATATCCGGTTTACCCTCTTGCTTGGTTCGAACCAGGAACTCCTGGGGCGGGCGTAAGTAGGTTGCACCATCAGCAAAAAGAACAATTGTATTCTGGTCGTCTTCATGATGCTTCATGTCGTCTTCAGGTGCTTCAGAAGCCAACTATTGCAAAACTGCTTGTCAGGAAGACAACTATTGACTATTAGTTGTGAAGCACCTGAAGCACCTGAAGACAACTATTGCAAAACTGACTGATTGTTGATGATCTGCACTGGAAATATGTGAGACTCACGGCATGTGGGTGTGATTTTATATGCCTTTTCACAGCAATTTCCCTCACGGTACAAACATTCACGTCCCAGCTGTTGATGTAATGGCCCTCGGGAACATTCACTAGTAGTCCTTCTTCTGAAGCCCCTCTTTCCACAACTTCCATCTCTTCAAATCTTATTCTTTCCTCATAACCAGAAGCTGTAGGGATGCCAGACACCATCATCAGCTCCACGACCTTTTGTGCCTTCAGTGCCAATTTCCGGCGTTTCGTTTCTTCGAGACGGTCTTCCGAGGAGGAAATTCGTTTTATAGCGAATGATTCGAGGAACTGATAATATATCAGTAATTAAGCCCCCAATACGAGCTTCCTCCCGATAATGACCATATTCCGCCTTCCCCCTGCTAGAGCTCAATTTTTTAATCAAGGCGGTACTTACTACTTGTAACCGCTCTTGCCAAAACTCCTTCTCCTTGGCTTGATCCAGGAATGGGAAATTCCTAACATGGTGGACAAACAGGTATCTGAGAATCGGTAGCTCTGAGTCTTCTGGGGCAACCTCTCCCTTGTCCGATCTGAACGGGGCACCGAACCGCTGCAAAGCAGTTGGTGATGACAGTTCCGTGATCTCCCACTTCACTTGCTGGGAAATAAGCTCTCGTTTTAAGTCTATACATTGTTGTTAGGCATATGCTTCATGGAGAATGCTCAGTGGACGGGGGCTGGTGTGGGGTCCTGCATACAATGCTCTTGCTTTCCTGTGAGAATAGGTTTTCTGCCCAAAGAGAGCTTTGCAATATTCGGTGGGCCGAAGCCAACAGTAGAGGTTGCCATGTAGTTGAAGTTGTTGAGTCTACACGCGGTCTGGAGTTAAGGTTAAGTGGGCTTGTTATTGGGGAATTGGGGTTCTATCGGCGGAAGCGTTATGTTGTGGGCGCTATACAATCCTGGTTTGGTAGTAAAAAGGACTGGCGGCCGTTGAGGAAATGTTGGTGATCTGCTTGTGGCCTAAGGCAACGGTTTAAGGCAACAGTTTAAGGCAACGGGAGTTGGCAGGGATGATATCAGCGTCAGTTGACACTCTTATGTGGAGCTGCCGGAGGGGTACCAAAATACACCAAGGCAAATATGATGGCCACAGCCATAACGCCCCCACCCTGCATTCAAGACGTATATACGTAAACCTCCAGGGCTGTACCTACAGCAGAAGAAAGTCTGTATTTATCGGGGGTTTACTAGCTTAAGATTCCTGGGGGTAATGAGGAATGAAGATCCAGGAAGTTTGTGCGCTGGTCTAAGTAGGTACGGCGTGGTCAAATTAACAGCACCAGAATAGCTTTAGAGTACCTACATGCACCTTACTCGTATATTACTTACCGCGCGTAGATGAACATAACATGGATGTTGGCCATGCTGTGTCCAATCTCTATGCCAAGTTGGAATTTGAAATTTCTCGTGTTTGGTTACTGGCTGGTTGATGACGTACTGTTACATCTCGGTCTCTAAACTGCATCTCGTGATGATAATACTCACCATTGCTTTTCCCGTCTCGTGGGAAAGGTCCTGTAATTCGTGCATTTACATAAGTAGGCAGCCACTTCCATAGTTGTCTCTGGCAAATCCAATCAGGCGCTCCAATCAAGCTCTTCCAAGGTTTCAAATGGATATGCACATGCATGAGTGCCCGTTGGTATCAGATCACTGGTTTCATCATAAGACGAACCCTTATCTGACGGTGATACTTGTCAAAGGGGTCAACGTAAACACCCACCCTTACCCTTTCATAGAATGTACAAAACTTAGTATTGTATTCTAATGGACTCGGATGTCGGATTTATAGAACACGTGACGGCCTCTTCGAAACTATCATACAACCAATGGGAAGCGAGATGCCTGATTTGCTTTCTCGGGTATAAACTGAGGCTTAGCCACCATGCAAAATAGAGATGACTGCCGATTACCGGGAGGCATTCTTCTTGTGGCCGCCCTATTTGCAACCAAAAATATAATTTGGTTGGCCCAAAGATACTCCAAAATATAATCTAGTACTCGTACGCTGCAATGGTCGGTGAATCATTCCGCCACTACGCGCGCAGTTTATGAGTGAGGCGATGCACTGAAACTGCCCAGCGTGAAAATGACGCGGTCGGAAAGTTCGATCGTACCATGCAAGAAACTCCCTAAATTTTTCATCCTTGGTCCTAGCAAGGCAAGGTTGGCCTGTAATCCGAGTGCCTGTGGTGGCATTGTTCCTGGTATACTAATTGCTGAAGGCCTTTGCCAAACGCTGGTATCGATATCTTGGGGCATGCGCTTTTTTTCTTAGCTTCACTCCAAATACACATTACTGCCACCCGGGAACCTGGGTGGATTCAGGTAATCGTGGTCCACCCCACGGATGGCAACGGAGATAAGGTACATGTATGATAGAATGGTAGAAATTTACAAATGAGATTCCCCATCTTATTCAAAATGTGGGGTATGGGTAATGATAGCATGTGACGGACCAATTCTGCTATTCTGAAGTCATTGTTCACTTCCAGGGTGGAAACTACTATCTCACAGTTATATTGCCAGGGCTACTGACACTACTCTCCTCCTTGAAACTACATGTACTACCGGCATCTCACAGGTATATTTGTATAGCTCCCCGTTCCTGCTTACCAGTACTTGCCTACTTAGTATAGCTACTCCTTAGTCATTATCAAGGTTCATCTCACCAAAAATTCATCCTACTCTCTATAACCCTCTTCTCAGGGCAGTGGGCCCTATGCAATGAGGGGAGTATGTACTTATAGTACTTGACGCCATGATGAATGAGGGTGAGTGGCGCCCCTGCCCGGGCAGTTACTCTGGCTCACCAAGAAGGATATACATTAAGTGTGAAGCACGAATAGGGCTGCTTGAGGTAAGCTCACCAAATGTGCTATCGATATCATGAAGGGTGACCCTCAGAAAGTGGGTCACGCTTTGGGGTATACGGTAGTTGAGAGCGAGGTATATTGGTTGTTTATCTACATCTGCGACTGATATAATAATACTGCCTACGCAACGGGCGGGCCGGGTTGGCTCCAACAAGGGCTCGAGGCGGCTGGGCAGGGTATGACTGGGCCAGGGCCTCGACGTCCTGAGTGGCCAGCCAGCTTAAGCCATTGCCTGGACAGCCTGGACTGGCCTAACCGACTGAACTGACTGGACCGACTGGACCGACTGAACCGACTGGACCGACTGGACCGACTGGACCGACTGAACCGACTGAACCGACTGAACCAACTGGACCGACTGGACAACAACTTTCACCCAGAGTTGCGTAGTGGGCCCGAATAACTACATGTCATTGAGTAAGCGTTCCAAGGTTCCGGTTTCATTGATTTAAGTGATCGCAGCTAATGGAGCTCTCTATTAGCAAATTTCAAACAACTATCGGCGCTTGAAGTAATACTTATTATTTAACCTACTGAATATACTGAAGAATTACACCCATAACCACCGATAAATGTATATATACCTTTATATAGATTACCGGCATCACACCACCAACCAGCTTGACCCTGGCCTGAACTGGCCTGGGCTGCCTGGATCGCCTGGGCCTGCCTGTATGGTCTACCTACACCGCCCGCTACTTCCTCCGCCAGAGCCGGTCCAGGCTGTTTCAGGCCAGGCGTGCCAGTGTATGATCGTAGGGAACACTGCATGATGATGATTCAGATATATACAGATGACCGACAAAAGTCATGGGCCACCCTGGTTTCTTGGCGAAAGTTGAGGGCTGTCGCAACGCACTTCAAGGCCCGGCATATGAGAAGTAGAAGAGATACGCAAGTAATTCAAATTAAATA
>Ga0307514_10002238_pt1 | contig 20635 bp, 20 predicted proteins | sample 16_EM_MG_FD_203088 | JGI IMG/M metagenome (GOLD analysis project Ga0307514, IMG submission 203088) | Populus trichocarpa ectomycorrhiza microbial communities from riparian zone in the Pacific Northwest, United States - 16_EM | ecosystem: Host-associated > Plants > Roots > Unclassified | place...
TGAGAGGGGAGAACTCGGGGATGCGGAGACCGTCGCTTTCCAGGTAGCGGAGATGACGCTTGACGAAGAGTTGGAGGACTTCGGAGAGCTTGACCAGTATCGAAGGGAGATGGGGTGGAAGTAGAGAGACCAGTACAACAGCTACTTTTTATATCACCATGTACTTGTGTCGCCAATGAATCGTTTCGTCTTGTTTCGATGATGAGTGATCGTGAGAGAAGAGACTTGAATGAGGGAAAGTGGGGAGTTGGGCTGAAAAATAAAATTTTTAAAAATCGTCAGTAAAGTAGGTTCCTGACACTGGGTTCTTTCATAAAATACCCACCGTGGACCCACTGGGTATGGTGGGGGGAATTGCACCAGAATCCACAATGTACCCACAATGTACCCACTGGGTAAATGACCCCTTGCCCCCAGTGAGAGAGCTTAGAAAACTGTGAGGGAATTTGTCATTTAATAAGCATTTTCTTCATGGTTTTCTACATCAGAAAATCCTTTTGTGCACCCTGTGCAAGGGCTTAAGTGGAAGTGGGGAGGCAAGGATTCTTCCTGAGATGTCCAACCTTGAACTGTCCAACTTGATGATCAACTCCAATCGGTTGGCAGCAGTCTTGGAACACCTCCAGGGAGTCATCAGGGATCTTCAACAGGTCCCACAGGGTGCAAAAAAGGATTTTCTGATGCAGAAAACCATGAAGACAATGCTTACAAAATGACAAATTCCCTCACAATTTTCAAAGCATAGAAAACTGTAAGGGAATTTGTCATTTTATAAACATTTTCTTCATATTTTTCTACATCAGAAAATCCTTCTGTGCACCCTGTGTCCAGTTCTACAAGTATGCTTGCCAACTGTCTGATTGTGGAGAACTTGACAATGGAGAGACGGTGGCTGCTCAGGTTGCAGAAGAAGTGCTTAACAAGGAGTTCGGAGAGCTTGAGGAGTTCCATTTAGAGATGGAAAGGAAGGGAAAGTACAACCAACTACCCCATAATATCATCTGTACTTGTGTTCATCTGGGAATTGTAATTTGTTTTGTCTTGTTTCAATGACAAGTGATTGTGAGAATTGAAACTTAAATGAGGGAAAGTGGAAAGTTGGGCTGAAAATAAAAGTTTTAAATGTCAGTAAAAGTAGGTTCTTGACACCCAGTATGACAAGTTGAGGCTGCAGAATAGTAATACCATCATCATGTATTTGTGTTTCATCTTGAATTGTGATTCATCTCGTGTCTTGATGATGAGTGATTGTGGGAAAAGAGACTTGAAGTAAGGAACATAAGGGTAAAAAGCTGAAAATAAAAGGTTTAATGGACATGAAAAATGTGTTCCTGATAACACTTCCCATCACTTATGGGTGCTTTCGGCACTTTGAAAGTGATTGGCCTATTCCTCAATGGGTACTACTGATCTTAACACTGGGTCTTTCCTTCTCTGGATGGTTCTGTAAGGTTCCATTGCTTTCTATCATTTTCCGTGGCTTTCTATAGCCTTCTTTTACTTTTTACAGTTTTCTGCATGTTGTCCTGGGTTCTTTGAGGTGTTTTTGGGGGCCCTGAAGTGGTGGTAGGTGAGGGCATATGTGCATAAGGACATTCTGGTGGGTCTGAGACTGTAAGTCCTCATCTAACCTCTTGATCTAATCTAATATTTCTTATCTTATCTCCTTATCTAATTTTTCTGGTTTTTAATGTGTTTTATTGAAATTGGTCAAATGGTGTAAATAATGATACATGCTATCTGCTTTTGCAACACTGTCTATTCACATATTGTACAACTACAGATAATGTACAGACAATAGATAATGATAACCATGATTGAGAATGACCTCCAAAGTTTCTAGGTTATGAGAGGTGAAATGCTCCCAAAAGTGGCCATGTGTTCCCAAAAAGGAAGCCATGATCAATCCCATCAATCCACATGGTGAGCTGGGATGATTGCTTCACCCCAGGACAAGAATCAAGTGTGTCTCACTTGTTATTCATCCGATCAACACCATTTTTAGTGGGATTGACCACAATTGGTGTTCTGCAGGGGTTAGTATTTCTTTCAAATTATTTTCAGACATTTTTGCACACACACTTTTTAAAAGAGCCAATAAAATAATGATTATGTAAACCAAAGCAAACATACGCACGAAATATGAGTGGTTTAGCTACCCGGGTGGGTATCTAGAAGGGAGGATGGCCAGGGAAGATGTTCCACATAGATGAGCATCCTCCTGAGGATGTTTGATGGGAGGGAGCGCCTGGGGGAAGCCCAGGGGTGTCGTGTGATGGGGGGGAAGTGAGATTTCCCACGGTTGCAACACCCCGGGACCCTCAACGGGCCAGAGATATCACCCGATCGGGTGTGGGAGTGACCTACCTGAAAGGGATAGGTCGTGGGAATGGGCTAGGGGGAAATATAGGAATGCCCCCGGCCCCAGCGAGAATAGGGAGAAGAATCTGACCCTTCAAAGTGAGGGAAAACTTCTCCGTGGAAATAGGTCTATTTCTACAAGGACTCCCAAACTTACCTGAGGAAACCAGTATGTAGCTCGTTCAATCGGAGTTGACGCCAAACAACACGCGGCATGCGTCGGTAAGTCATCTCGACTCGATCCGTCATGTTGTACATCTAATGTCCTACTTCGGGGATGGATTTGTCCCTCTAGAGCTCCACTACTAAGAACTCTCAATAACTTCTATTTAAATAAGTACATCAACTGCCATACCTTACAAACGTAGGAACTACCACGCGTTACCCCCCCCCCTAGCAATAATAAATATTTTGGTGGACGCAGGAGCGACCACATCCGTGGGTATCCTGTGGCCAGATCGGTCAACTCGTGCGATCGACCCATCGGCGGATTTCGCAAGCCCGTGAAAGCACAGAAGCCATCAATTTGCGCTTCCCGGTGGTATGCATACATCCAGGCCGCTTGCCAGATTCGTGCCTGTTTCCACGACCACAAACGAACAACGACTGATGAGCCACCAAAATTCGGGCTAGAAGATGCCAACCCACCTGGATAGAACCAAAATGAGGTAGCTATAATCAAGTAGAAACCTAATAACAGTCGTTAGACATAGGATAAATTAGAAGAAAGGGAGGGATATACAGATGAGAACCAGCCCTTCCATCCAATTGGTGCGTCCGTCTGCTACGACGTAGTTCATAGTGTGAACTACAAACGCACAGAGTTGCATCGCGAGTGCCGATATGACGAGAGTGTACGAAGGGTGGAATTGGTTTGGTAAGTTAGTCGCGGCTGCAAGGTGCTGAGAAAATACATACTTGCGATATACAGAGCCACAGATTCGAACGGATCAAAGAGCAGTCCCAACGGATACCCCATTATCCATGCAACGATGACGATGAAAGGAATGACAAAGAGCGAAAGTTGCTGCCCAGGCGTAATCCAAGCCGACCGGGGGGGGGTTGAGAAGGCGTGATTGTGGATTCACGATGTAAAAAGTTGCTACTTACGATCGTAGAACCGATAGCAACAGCACCGCTAATCGTCAGTCGATCCTTGACCGAGACGTTGACAGCGGCGACGCAATCTGAAGAAGAACGTGTCACGGTCGGCCTCCCGATTCAAGTCACTCACGTACCTGCGATCGCCCGTATCAAAGGCAAAAGAATGAGACCCGTCCACCCCTTGCTGACATACTTGCTTACAGCACTCTCGTTCACTGTTATCACAACCCATCTGGCAGTGATGCCGACCATCTGTGAAGGAACCAATTAGAATGCCCATCCGTTGGCGTAGAGCATGCTTTGTTCTTACCACTGAGACGACCACGAGAATCAGCACGGTCATGAACCAACTGAGTTCTGGGAGGTCGGCTTCCTTGTTTTCAACGGATCCGGGCACTGTATCTTGACCCAGAGGGCTCGGGTGTTCTTCGTAATCGAGGAGGGTCGCATCCGAACGGTTGATAGCGGGGGTTCCGGTTCGATACATCGGTATCGCACGGGTTAGGCTCCCTCTGGAGGTTGGACGTATCGCTTTAACGTTGTTTTGCAGGGGAACCTCTTGCATTGAATAATCGATGGATACCTCAGGGTCAAGTACCAATGAGTGAGGGAAGGATAACGGCGACTCCGATCGTCGTAGTGGGGGTTCGAGTGCGTCTAGTTCTCCGGATGACAGAGTGGTTTCCCTGGTGTGCACTCTCTTCCCCTTCGACTTTTTCTTATACTCCCTGCTGTGAGTCCCGGCCGCATCGTCCTCGTACAGATGGGAGTGGGAGTACAACTGGAACGTCAGATAGGCGACATAAACTTGGACGGGGGTCAACTATCGGTTCAAAGGGGTATGGTGCGTCTCACCCAACAAGAGGAGCACAGACACACCGTGACTCATCTTCAGGATGACTGCTTTCTGGGTGTCAATATCGACCGCGGGTACGAGATTGGTAGCCTCCGACTCAGTGCCCTGGTCTATGCGGAGGGCGAAATGGTACACTGGTGCACTAGGTTAATGACTGCGTACGAGGCCAGAGAATTTTGGTCGCACCTGCCGGCATCAGAATCGCGCCGACAGACATCGACAATAGGGAGGATTGAAGTTGTATTGCGGCTAAGGAGAACTAGTGAGTCCGACTGTAGAGTTCGGAGACGAATTTTCTCACCTGGATTGAACCATTGTTCCTTCCAGCGTAATCCACCAGCGAACGTACACATCCCAAAGACGAGTACTGAGGCAAATTTTATCAGGGGAAGAGATTGAAAACACTAAAGCGGTTGGCCTACGTGATTTGCACATCATTGAACCGATCACTACAGATAATGTCAGCTCGAACACAAACTAGGGGACAAACAAACAGACGGGTTGATTGCACGAATCGGAGTTCGCACTTTCTCAAGGCGATGAACTAAAAGCATGGTTGGTCTACGTGTTATGTTTCACATCACTGCAAACTTACGGCGATGACCATCTCTACGCTGCCGGGGCGTCAGCGCAGGTGATTTGAACGATTCTCAATCACTTACAGATTGGACTAGGGGGAGAGTTGTTTTTAAATATAAAGCTGTTTGGTAGAGGATGCCGACTCACCAGACTTGCGTTGAGCAATCCCGCCTTGGATCCACCGATGCGACGAGCCAAAGAAGCGGTGGCGATGTAATGAAGCTAGAAGCCCAGTGAGAAACCTGCACTAATCACAAATATAGAGGTGGTACCCTGATCAAAGGGATGAGAAACAGTACACAAACTGCGGTACACTGTCAGTCACTGAGGAAATAATTTCATCCTGGAGAACCCACAGACAAAGACGACAGATTCCGCCGACTTGACGGTGAAGTGGAGGGCGATGGATACTGGTATCAAAAGAAGGAATGCGTTGAAGTCTGTGGCGAGTGAGTGGTGAATTGAAGCAAACGACATGTTGGACGCATACAAGTCCCAAAAAGTGCGGTCCTCCAACCATGATGCCAGGGAACCTTCATCCGCTTGGTTTGGCCTTCCGCTTTCTCGATCTCCGTTGAGGATGGAAGGAGAGTTGCAGAACTGTCGCTTTTCCGATGGGTTTTCCACCCCTTCCACCCCAGGTCCCAAGTAAGGCCCTTCCGTTGAAGTCTCGGGGGTGATTGTTGGAAATAATCATCTTGGATCAGACTATCTGTCTCCGGAGAGGTTGACATTTGGGCGATATGGCTGGCGTTGAGCGGCGAAGGGACACGTTTCGGAAACCCATGGCTCAAAGGAGGAGAGAACTCGGGCCTTTCGAGTGTGGGTGGGGAGGCAGGCATGGTTGGTAGAGGCACAGTGGAGGAGGGAAGCGAGACGCATGAATTAATATAAGGATAAGGAGCGGGAACCCAGCACCTGTGCTGAAGGAAGAAGAGGAAGTCAGCTGTTCATTTTGAAACGGGTTGACAGAGAATTGCTTCCGTTCAAGTGGAGCGTTTCATTCTTTTTGGCGATCAAAACAGATTTTATTTTTATCTGTGTGCGGGATAGATTAGATCAGCCAGTTGCTCGTCCGACGGAAGCGGAGGGAGAAAATGATCAGCGACGAAGAAATATTGTCCACAGCTGGTCAAGCCATCGGAAGTCTAACATGCACTTTCGTCTACGGCGAATCGCCCATCCTCTAGCATGAAATCAAAACGGAAGAAAACTCACTGTCAATACGCCGAATTCGGGATCGCAGTTGGATGCCTTGATCCAAATTTCAAGCCGATCGCGACGCGACCCAGATAATCAGAAACGATATCACTACAATCTCAATACACAGGCGGCGGTCGGCCCCGATCGTGAGGAGAAGAAACTTGGATTGCTCTCGGCTTGCGCAAATCCTCGCGGGCACGGCACAGCAAAACTTTAGACACGGACCGCAATTTCAAGCGTTTCGCAAATCTTGGTGCTCGATTGCGTGCGATTTCAATTTGCAGGCCCTGTACCCAAGTCTCCCCAAGTGTGTAGGAGTTCGAACATGCATACCCGCGACACAGCGTCAGCTTAGCACATCTCGACGTCGCCGTCGCCGTCCTCGCTGTCGCCTTCCACATCCTCCCACCCACCTTCGTCTTGCTCGTCATCCGATGTGGGCTTAATCCCCTTTGCCTCCAGGCTTTCGATCAGCTCGTTCACGTGTTCCAGTATCGGGCCATCTTCGTGTTCTTGAGCTACATGCAGCTGCATCATGTCGGTCAGCATCCATCGATAAGAAGAAAAACATTCAAAATGCCCACATTCCTACAAGTCTCCAAGCAATCTCTCGCATCCTTCACCAGTTCTTCCCAAGTCAGGCCGTCACCTTCCAACTTCCCATTTGGTGAGTCGTGAGCGAGTTCAGCCATGAGGTGAAAGGCCCAGCCTTCCAGATACCACGCTTCCACGTCCTGGTCATCCGATGCCATAATTCCCTGTAGAGTAAGCAGCGCAGGGTTGAACAACGACAACTCTAGGAACAGCTTGACGAGCGACAATCGGACTGGTATTGACGGAACCTGTGGGTCATCTATGCGACACGAATCCCCATCACAATCACAACGAACGCCACAATGTGGATGTTACATAAGGAACCATAAGCCATGGGGGCGGGGTCGGACGAATATCTGAACACTCGCCTAGGTCGAGGTCTTTCCAGCCGTTCCACGCTCTCTCCAGACACTCCCTCGCCTCATTCTGCCGCTGTTGAGAAAGTCTGACAGACGCGAGAGTCTGTAACGCCTCGACGTTGTTCTCATCGGTTTCGAGGGCGAGGCCGATCAACCGCTCGCAAGTCTCCTCCGCTGCAGAATCAAAGCTGTGGAGATCACGAGGTAAGACACTTGTCACCCCACGTTTTCAAGGTTTCCTACCAGAGGTCATAGGACGGGTCCATCCATATCTCCACCATGCTGATCAACACCCTCGTGATCGTCCCTTTGATGTCGGCGCCGGAATCAAAACCTGAACCTGTCACACGTTCCTTGCCCTTGTCGTGAGCGCTCAGAATGTCCAGTGCGGATTGGTAATGTCGAAGTGCGAGATGCGGATCCCCGTCGTTTAATTGGGCCAGGTGCAAATGCGAAGTGTACGCGGACGCAGACGGGGCATCTGGGTGTGGCGGGACGAGAGATTCGAAAGTCTAGATGTCCCCGAACGTATCACTTCATTTCAAGAAGAAAATAGATATAAAATGCTCGGACTGACCTTCCTGGCTTCCTGAACTAGGCCCGTTTCAAGTTGTACAACGCCCAGCATCTCCCTAGCCTCAACATTGTTCGGTGATATCTGTAATATTCGTTGGATGAATTGCTTGGCGAGGTCATAGTCGCATTGCTCGATTATCGACTGGGTCTTGCTAATCAATGCGGGGACACTCGGTGTCGCCGAGGAAGAGGAGCCCTGGGATTGGGTGTTGGAGGCTTTAGGTGGGATATGTCGCGGTTTTTTGGATTTCGTTCGTGACCGACCCATTGTTCCCGAAATTTTTCTCTGGATGATGCATGGAACAAAGTTTCTCACGATGACTCCTCAACCGCTTCGAGTCCCCTGTACTCGCCCTCCAAACTGTGTCCTCATATCGACATTCTGGTTATACCTCACAAACTGAAGGAAAACGGCAGCTCCAGTGCTTCGAAACGAGAAAGGATTCGTCAAAACTCACGTTTCTCCAATGTCGTCGAATTGGTGGGGCCTGATATCACCACCTACCACCGGCACCGGTCTCTTTCGTCGCCTACGGCCCGCTCCGTTGCGTATTTCTCGGTATGGTGTAAGGTAAAAGGCGTGGCTTCCGTCGTATCTGCCCAAGTTGCGACAGGGTTCGCCGCAACGAACCGAGACTCCCCCCAAAGCGATGCTACGCTACCATTATCGTCGGTGCCGTGATGGAGAACGAGGTGGGTGCTGGTGAGGTTCTCCATGGTCATGGGAGAGTCTTCCTTGTGTAATTCCATGAGGCGACTCTGCAGCACCTCGACGAAAACGGCCAGGTATAAATCATCAGAAGCTTTTTGTTCATCTTTCCAAAAATCCTTACGTTCTCCTCAGGGACGCTCCTAGGACGGTCAAGGCCCCGGAAATTGATCGGGTCCCGTAGCAGTGCACGTGTCAAATACTCGGGGATAGAGTATGAGGGCAATTGCTGAGGTTTCCGCACTTTGCCCAGAAGGTCCTGGGGAGCGGTACCACCCCCACCTCCCCGATTACGAAAGAAGATGTGTGTTGTCCACTCAACCATGGGTTTAGCTACACATAACATTCCCGCCCTGCCCTGGTCGGTATGCCGGTCAAAGTGCGCAAAAAATTAATCACTTCCTACGGATGCCTAGATTTCCTTTGGGAAAAGCTTCCTGCCTGGCCCTTGATGGAGCCCAGAGGGATTTCGTAGCTAACGTTTTCCACTATTTATAGATATTTCGAGGCAATAAAGCTATCGTCGGAGGGGCTGCGGGTTCATCCGGGTTCCGCGGTCCAATCGTCCCAACCAGTTCCCCGCCACACTCGAAGTGGGGGTGGCCTACCATTCAACGAGAGTATTATGCTTGTCTGCCCGGCACAATATTCTATGTGTTCAGTAACCGTACAGCACTGCCTAGTCAAGGTCCAGGACGAGCCTTCGCGTAATTGTTCCCTCAAATCGCTGGTCGACTCGAAGGTGCAACACCCCCAACAGTTGCCATCATCCAATGTCCTTCTCTCGTAGTCCTCGTCGTCGGTGGACCATTCAAATTGAAGCATAGACAGACCAGGGCCAGTCGACCTCCGCCGGCCCCGCTTAGACGAGATGTGTTCAGCAACTCCGGGATAATGTTGACACACAGATATCGTCCCTCTCTTGGCAGTTTTTTTTCGGCGCGGGGTGCCATGACGACATTACTATACTTATATACCCCGGTTCCGCTTTTTGGCGGTGATTTCGGCAACGAGGACCTTTCTCCCTGACAGGACGGAAGTCGACCTGGCCTTCTCTGACGAACTTAATAACGACAGGCAAGGACACGGCCGCTTACGCGAAGCTAAGGAGGGAATCATTGGACGTAGAAAGCGACAGTCGTTTGTTCATTGACATTGCGTTTATTCTCTAACTCAGATTGTTGGCAAGTTGGCTACCACTGTCCCCGTCCTCCTTTCAGTTACCTTCGTCGACAAATCCTATCGGTGTCACAACCCCGTTGGGTATCATTCTATACATATCATACAGTACCTGGTAATTAAGTAAACGAATAGTGGTATCAAAGAATGGTGCAAACAGTCATACATTAATAAAGTGAACCCCAATGCAATACAGCCATCGCCCAGCGAAGGAAAAAAAGTTCACAAGTCTTTGTCACAGGGATCTTCTGCGTCTCGTGGCTGCTGCTGTTTCGTAGTCTGTTTACCCCTGGTGAGACCACACTCCTCAAGGCACTTGTTGACGCCGATGGCCATGTTGTCCGGAACCTGGAAGGAGTCGGTCAGGGAGGTTCATCAACAGTCGTATGTGTAAATAACGTACCCCAGTAGCAAGGTCATTAACCTCCTTAAGGCCGATGTCTCCGAGAGTGGCCTGCACGACGTCTGGAGGAAGACCGAAGACTGCAGGGAAAACGTCAATGGGTAGGAAAGCAACGAATTCGATTCGAACTCACATCGCTGAGCGATCTGGTTGGTACCGGGCTCCTCGTCATTGAGAGCGGCAACGAAGAGGACTGGATCGCAGCCAGTGTTGATTTGATAGTGGATTGACCCCTGAGGAAAAAGGGTACCGTGACCCTTGGTCAAGACATTGTGGACGAAGCGTGCGCCGTTCTCTTCAATGAATCCTGCCTCCATCGTTCCGTGCACGAGGTAAAGGATCTCGTTCGCCCGGGGGTGGGTGTGGGGGGTGTTCATACCACATGGCCTATTCCCGTGGGTCAGACTGTATCTCAGATTCGGCGTGCGTGTATGGCTTACTCCATCTGGCCGACAGTCATAGCTATACCATTGGCGAACAAGGCGGGAAAATTCGCGACGCTAGCTGCGGTGACATTGCCACCTGCACTCTTTGTGGTCCCAAAGCCAGAAGTAAAGTCAAACAACCACTGTACCAACGCGTGAGGCTTCGACGACCACGGCGAGCGGTAGGAGGTACTTACGTCCTTGTTGTCCTTCAGGACATTAAGACGAGCCAATCGGGTTGGGGCCTTGTGTAACCCCTCTAAGAGCTCTGCGGCCTTGGTGGTAGCGTTATTTTCTTCAGCCAAAACGCAGGCGGCGGCACCGAGGATTGAGATAATGAACGTCGAGAACTTCATGATTTTGAAGGCGGGGAGTTGAATGTAAACGAGGGTGTGGGGAAAGGTCGTGAATAGGGGACACAAAAGAACGTAAAAGACGAGGGAAACTTACCGGAGGGCTGGTGGTTTATATACCCACTGGCCAGCACGAAAGAACAATGAGATTCTATGCAGACCTAAAATTGGACGATGCCTAGGCGCCCATGGTATCAGTAGCCCGCCTTTGTTTGCTTTGTTCATCGTTTGTGAATAAGTTCTTTCATGCGCTATAAACATCACAGGCTCGAAGCGAAGCGGGTCGGCGACAACAAAGGGAAAAATTGGATGAACATTCAGGAGATCGACGCGTCGATTGGAGGAGCTAAGGTGCGGATCAAATACGATCGGAGTAGGTTTCCCCCGGACCACGACCAACGCCCGTTGAGCGCGCCTCGCGATGTTCACGGTCATAACCAATGCAGCCCGTCTCGCGAAACAGCACCGTGCGATTCAGACCAGCGCATCCGGTTCAAACTGCATTGGGGACTTGACAAGCGTACTGGCACAACGACAACCCTGTTTCACCGTGTCACCAGCAGATGTTGACGTACTTTCATCGCCCCAGCAGTTCTATAACACACTTTTGGTGAGTGTGATTTTGTACAGACATAAGTTAGACTGATAGTGTCTCGGTTTTGTAGGACAAGATTCGTCACGCCCGTCGAAGGGTGTTCATTTCTTCTTTATACATTGGGGCGGAGGACGCCGAACTGGTGAGTTTTTGACGCACAACTCGAATTGATGGATCTCACGACTGCGTTAGATTAACACGCTTTATTTGGCCCTGAAAAATAACGAATCGCTGCGATTGGATATCCACCTTGACCTCAACAGGTCTACTCGTCCCGGCCCGTCATCGCCGGCGAAGGCGGTTCTGCCGCTGGTTTCCGCTTACCCCGACAGGGTGAATGTATTCCTTTTTCGGAGTCCAAAGCTGAAAGGTATTCTGGCAACTCTGGTTCCACCACGGTTTAACGAAGGGTGGGGAACCTGGCACCCGAAGATATACGGTGTGGATGACGATGTCATGATATCAGGGTGAGGTCTTACAATGACTTAGCTAGCTGACAATTGTCTTAAATTGAAAACAGGGCGAACCTCAACTCTTCGTATTTCACAAACCGTCAGGATCGTTACCTACGATTTAGATCGCATGCGGAGTTCGCACAATATTGTCGTGAATTTTTACACAAGTCCTCCACATTTTCTTATCGACTTTTACCACCTTCCTCCCAGTCCGGTGCCTCCTATAATTTGCACTGGCCTGATCCTCACACCCATCCTCATCACCTCGAATCCAAAGCCAGAAAGGCGCTCACAGAACTACAGTCTTCCTGGATGATGAAGTCGCGTACCCGCCCTCCTCCTTCGGGAAACGAAGTCCTCCTATTTCCCGTTATCCAAGCTGGACAATTCGGGATCCGAGAGGAGGAGCAGATCGTCGGTCTCATTTTCGATCGGCTCGCGAAGCATCAGACGGACGATGCTTCGACGTCCCCAACGGTTGACCTGACAAGCGGCTATTTTGGGTTGTCCAAGCTGTATCAGAGTTTTTTGCTTCAATCGGGCGTTCACACACAGCTCCTGTGCGCGAGCCCTCAGGTGTGTTGATAACACCTGCCCCATCCCCGTGCCATTGACTGTAGCATCGTATCATAGGCAAATGGATTTTATAACGGCCATGGTATATCCGGTCGCATACCCGAAGCATACACATACCTGGAGCAGAGGTTCATGAAAGCAGCGTATGGTGCCAATGTGTCGTTGAAGGAGTGGAGCCGGGAAGGGTGGACATATCATGCAAAAGGTCGGCTCCAGAAATTTGATCTCGCGGACACGGGCTCATACACTCTGTAAGGGATCTGGATACGGCCGACACCCTCGTCACTTCCTACAATGACTCTATTTGGTTCCACCAACTTAAACGCTCGATCGTCAAATCTAGATACCGAGTTGTCCTTCATCATGACGGTCCCCGAAAATAACGACGATAAAGCAGTGCTTGCTCTCCGTCAGAAACTACAGGACGAGGTTCAAGACCTTAAACGATTTGCTGTTCCATGGCGCGGTCAAGGCCGGCATGTTCGCATAGGTACGAAGATGCTAGTGGGGTTGGGGGTAGAGGGTATGTTGTGATCTACACTAATTTTCTGGTTCATTATCATTGGTATCCCAATTAATCAGTACCACCGCTCCTTTGTTCATCGCCGATGCAAGCCCGCTGAATACTTCCACTCATACCAAAACGACCATGCATGCCCTGATGCCCGGAGTCTACGATTTCACACCGGCCTCCTCTCACGGTAGTATGGTTCAGCGCGTGTACACATAGCGTGGCAGACGCGCGCCCGCATCTCTGCAGGAGGGAATTACGAGAAGCCGGGTGCCGCCACAAATTCCACAAGCCACCGTTGTCACCTTTTCCCAGGCCAAGGAACTTCCTCTACTTTAACGTAGGGCCGAATGGACTTCGCACTGTCATCCCTCAGTGGATGAGTGTATTCACCTTGTAGGCGCAGGAAAGGATTTGACCATTCCTGTCGATCTACACGAGCGTCAATCCTATAACACCATCATTATCTCCAATTCAAATGCGGGAACTGAGTTCACTATCATCGTCATCTTCTTTGCATTCGGTGTAGGTGCTCTCCTTCCTGTTTTTATTAGGTCATTGACCGACGGGACCTCTAGCTCCCAAAGCGCGGAGAGGTATCCCTCGACTGGTGGGGCAATGGGGTATGGATGGAGAGTAAGTTGGTGGCCAGTCCTTAGCCTCCACGCTGTCTGACTCCAACCTAGCCGCAGATTATGCTGGGGATCCGCTAATCCCTGGACCGATATCGTCTTAAGGCGTAGGCGTCCATTCAAGGGTGTTGCTTTTTCAAAAGAGTTCCCACGTTTGTTCTTCGACTTCCTCGTTCGTTCAAGTTAAGGGAACGCCCTGCAGGAACTAAACTGTCGTACAACTTATCCGTAATTTTGTCGCATACCAAGGGAATGCAAATGCTTTATATCTCACACCCACGAATTCTCATACGTAGAGCGAACCTCGGCGGGTGACAGCCACCTCACAGAAACGGCGACCATGGTACTGGACTGCGAAGAGACCACCACAAGCGCTGAGCCAAAGCTCAACACCTAGCGTTCATCCTTCTCCGGAGTATCCTGAGGGCGTAATCAGTGTGAACAGGCTTTAGGGTGGTGAAATGTACGAGAATGATAAATTACGGAGACAATGATATGTACTACAAGGAATACCTGGTCTGTACATCTATGCGGTATACGGGTATGGCTCCCGGTATGAGAGTACAGTGTATGCGATAAATTCATATCACTCCATCCTCCCCTTGAGGGTCTGGTCCCGGATGCTCTTTAGAAATTGTACACCACTGGTTCCGCCAGTCCCTCCTGACTTTTCGCCTTTCTTCTGCTGCGTCGTGACATACAACGCCACAACCCGAATATGTCCGCTCCTAAACCTCTGCACGGCATCAATCACTCTGTTGTAAGCTTTCATCGTCTCCGCCACCTGTTTCCGATCAGGGTGGCTTAGAACGAATGTTCTCATCTGCTGTCCGAACTGGTTCAACTCTGTAAGGAAAGCCCGATGATCCGCTGGGAGATATAGCCTCATCCTCGCCAAGAATGCCATCTTTGATCCGTCGGATGGTTGTACGTCGTATTTTTCCTGCGGTTTGTGTGTCAACGGTTCTATACCCAGGAACGCGTCAAGGGCTTGAATGGTTGTGCTTTGAGCGGCAGAGGATCCCATCCATTCTTCCTCGATCGATTCTCCGTCCCCGATATCGTAGAGGAGTTTCCCGCCCGGAAACCAAACCCTAATTCGATTGAAGAACGTTGGAGGGTCACAATCCGTCCGGACATTCACCAAGATCTCCGTGAGTTCGTCGACGAGGTTCGCAAGTTGGTCGAGGTGCGCCGAGAGCGGTCGTAAATACGAGCCGTTCACGGCGGAGATTACGGACTTCATCAGGGACATCACTCGGGCGCCCCGGTGTTCGATCATGGCTTGAATTCGGTAAAAGTGCACTTCGTCTCGAGTGGACGAGAAAGTGGAGTGGATGGAAAAGTCTTCTAGATTCTCCGCAGATCCTGATATGGAGTAGTTGTAGCAAATCGTGTCGGAGTAGGTGCAGACCGGCGGTAAGCCGAGATGCCCGGACACGGAGCGCAAGGGAATCGACAGGGATGATGGTATATGGATAGCGGTGGGTGATGGTTTGGGTAGAGAGTGAATGAAGAAGTGGAGTACGAATGTCAAAACTTGGCGAGCCCTCAGGAGAACCGGAGGGTTGTTCCAAAGCTCTCGTGTTTGTAATAGAGGCATCTTCAAGATATGTCAGCGAGATGTGGTAAATGCAATGAGGGTGTATGCGTACCTTTTGGACTGACTCTCTCCATTCTCTAAGTTCTGGTATCCCTGCAGGGGACGGTGACAAGTCGAATCCAACTTTCGAAGTGGCGTCGGACAAGACATTCTCCCAAGCATCCCACTGGTTTGGCAGACGTGAAACAGCGGGTCGACTTGGCAGAAAGCCGTCCTCGAAAAATGGGGAGGAGATGGTCTGGGTGCGGGTCATTGCAGTGTGTGACGTGGTCTTGGCCAGGAGCGAGACAGATTAGTAGACGGGTTGGGAATGGGTGAAGAAATACTATAGGGAAGATAGTTGAAGACCGGATGACAAATTTATACGCGACGAAGGTGACACATCTTGGGCTCTCGTTTGGACTCCTCCCGCAAGATCCGAGGGCCTCGAACTCGGTAGCCCCACAAACCTGAGTTCCGTGATGGAGTAACAACATGTTATCCTTGCCACGCGACCATGGACAGATTCAGATTCCCCAGAATGATGTCCTCGTATCGCTAGAAGACGGGGGTATACATAGGATGATGGGGGTCATCGGTGGCCCAGTACCTGACCCAGACTCTTGGATCCCTAGATTCGAACCCCAGTTATCCAAGGCCTTGATTGTGTTTGGCTGCAAGATCCGCCCATGGTCGGTCGCCAATAGTAAATCAGATTTTCTTGAGTGACGGAAGAAACTAAGTCATCGCACGGTATAGGCGCCGGGCGCTCGCCCCTGGAGACGCGCCGTCACGTCGCAAAAGGCGCGCCTATGGACATGTACTGTTTGGAGCAACGGAAGAACCGTCTTGGAGCCTTGAAGAGCATGAAGGGTTGAGACCTTGGACAACTGTCTATGTAAGTGTACACCATCTAGATCATATGCAATAACTTAGTAACGATACTACAGCCCGAGTTGTAAGTTGCCGACTGGATGATCACAAATCATCGGAAACAAAACGACATGTAATAGATCGGTTATCGACGGCAACCAAAGGCCGGAACACCGAGACCACAACGGGTTGAAACACCACCAGAAAGAGGGAGTTAGGATACGAGCAAATCATTTCAATCCGTTTTCCATCCGCTCCAGAACCACAACGATTCCACGGATGACCAAACAGATCCTGTGTGGGATAAATGACGTCTTTTGGTACTCTTCTTTCCCTTCGCTGGCATGCCTTCCTTGACGTTGTAGGTAATCAGTTGTGAGGGCTTCCTCGATCTTGAGCGGCAAGTTGATCGTAATCCGAACGATTTGGATGGTCAGCCTGGACCGAGTCCTCACGTCGGTGTACGCCAATTGCCTAAAGGCGTGTTGGAGTTCTAAGAGGTGGCAGAGTTCACCGTGCAGTGTCCAAACGCAGGTGCGGCATGCTACGTATATGACGTCAAAGGGCCATTAGAGCTCACCGGTGATTATGCGGAACAATGAAGGCCCTTACTGAGAGCGCGCTGGCGGATGGAATGAAGAGTCATCAAAACGGACTCAATGCCTTCTTCGTTGAGTTGTAGTGATGAATTGAGTGTGTTTGTCGCCCCTTTCTGCAGCTTCAGAAAGTTCGACGCTACTGATGGAAGATTAAAGGCACCCACTGAGGAAGTTGCGAACAACCTCGAGGTCTCCATCCAGGAACTCGTTGAGTACGCCCAACAACGCACTTCTAAACGTTTCCTCAGGGGGCGATTGGGAGCGGAAGAAGTCAAAGTCCCTCCGTTGTTCTGCGGACATGGAATCATAATTATTCTTTAAGTTCGGTTGCGAGAGCACATTATATGCCATCGAGACCTTCTGAAAGGCCTTGGTAGCATCCGTGACTCCCGGAAATTTACTACGGAGTGGATGTTAGAAAGCGCAATGGAGGGGGTGAAGGCAATACCCACTCTGGATGGCATTTTCTACTTCTGGTCAGATAGGCACGTCGGAGGGCCTGTTGGTCGATATGTCCCGCAACACGCTGCACCCCTAAAACATTGTACAAATCGTTTTCGGAGAGGATGTCTTGGATGATGTGTAGTCGAGTGGCTTCTGGCTGTTTTCCGTAACAACCACAACTTTGCCCCAACGGAGATAGGGGGCACCGTGAAGGCGGAAGAGCGTCTGAGCGGCCATTTCCATCCAAGGAGTCTAGAGGTTTCCAATCGATGTGTTTCGGGAGCGATTGATATTTTTGATATTTTTCCTCATCCTCTTCATCTTCGATTGGTGGATAGAAATATGTGCATATAGGGTCGGATGCTTCAGATGAATGTTAAACTCAGGCGGCTAGGGTCAGGTTTTGAAGAGCGCGCACCTAGGTTGAGAAAGCCAGAAAGCATGAAAATAACCGCGAGTTGCAGTTGGCTTTGCGATTCCTTTCGTCGTCGTCGATGTTGTTAGCTTTAAAAGTGTATTTCCGCCTTTCAGTGATATTCATGTGATTGTGAATGTCGTCTTTCCTTTTCGGGCGTTCGTCCGTTCCGTCGCGTCACGTGCTCGGAGCGGGACTTTTCCAATACCACCGCGTCGCATGCAACGATCATCCTCAAAACTCGGCCAGCTCTGCCATTCCGTCTCCTCCCTCAGGTCGCTGCAACGTCATGCTTTCACCACTCGGTCACCAGACTCACTCCCCAGCCATGGCGTGGGCCCCAGTAGCAACGACGAGTTATCGGAATTCCTACACGAATTCGTAGGGGAGACTACCCAGTCTCGAGTTCAGGACAAGAAGGTTTATTTAGCGAAGAAAAAAGCGATGGGAGTCCTGGACAGAGCAGCGAATTGGGCTCATGTCAAACCTATGAGGAAACGCCGAGCCCCTCCACTGGGTGCTCCGCAACTGTCCATGGAGAAAATCTTGAGAGCCCCCCAAGACATTTTCGATGACGAGATTTTCGATACCGAACTCGGGGACCAGGCGCTCTCGAAGGGGTCGTTTTTAGAGATACGAAGGTCAGTATATGATGGCCCCCACCTCTTCTCGTTTATTCACGATCCTGAGTCTGCAGGAACAACGGGGTGATTCATGCCGTCACTATAGGTCCATACTACACTACTCGTGCTCGACAAATTCACACCCTCACGACCACAGGCGAGGCCATCCCATTCAACGAGGGTGATGTCATGCTTTGCATTCCTGGCTTTGTTGACCAGGGGCTCATGGATGCCTGTGGGACCTTGAAGCTCCACACCACGGATACGGAATTGGCTGCTCGGGCTCGAGTTCTCGCAAAGTTACGTGCCATCGAAAAGGAAATTGAAGATGCCATCCGTTATGTTGATAATCGTGCTGCCAAGTTCTACGATTATTTGAAGTCCCCTAATCCCCACGAGTGGAAAAGGGTCGATGTCCAAACTGCGGCTAGATTTTTCAAACGTCCTAACAATCCGGATAATACTTCAGCAACCAAAATCGCGGTACACAAGCACCTCATGGACCACCCTGGCAAATTTCTCGCTCACCCAACCGCCTATCGCGAAACACAGACGTTCTTGGTTCGCCCTTCAGCACAGGCTCAAAACATTCTCGACATCACCACCTGGATGCGCGCAGAGGGGGGTCGCACCCTGAACGAGTTCTGCGACAAGGTCAAGGTAATCATGGAGCGAGCGAAGGTTCTGCGCCGGCAGTCGACTTCAACCACACCGCACGAGATCCCAACCGACTACAACTATACCCCTACCCACACCGATCGCGAAATCCTACGCTTCCTGCTTGATGCTTTCCATGTCCAACGCTTTACCCAACTCAACCCTTATTCGCTCCCGACTAGCTACATCCTCAAGCGCCTCGGTCTGCTGGACGATGCGGAATGGCCATTCGATCCACTTGGTCCGTTGCAACGGGTCTTGACCGATTTGGGTGTCTTCAGCCCCTGGGCGGACGGTTCTTCCTTCGCTGCCCGCATCGAATCCCTCGCCCACCAACCGATCATAAAACCTCTCCGCACTCCAGCGTATCCACCCAAGCCTCTTGGCCCGGAAGACTTTTATGCAAGTGATCCTCTGGAAGCCCTCCGACATGACTTCGGCGACATGCCAGTCTATGTGATTGACGATCCTTCGGCTTCGGAGCTGGATGACGGCGTCTCGATCGAAACCATTCCGTCGGAACCGAACAACCACTGGATCCACGTTCACGTTGCAGATCCCACCACTCTACTCCCCCCTACACATGCGCTTGCTCACCGAGCGAGAGAAATGTCCGAATCGTCATACCTGGTGTATGGAACCAGGTATATGCTTCCTCCCGAGACGTTCGAGAGGTTTAGCTTTGGGCATGTCGCGGCGACGAAGCAACCTCAACCAGTGATGACTTTTAGTTTGAAGGTCGACATGGCTGGAGACATTATCGACTACAAAGTTCGAGCGGCTCTCGTCCAGAATATCCATATTAAGACCTACGATGCTGTGGATGCAATCCTCGGACTACCTTCCTCCGCGCCAACCTTCCCATTTGAACGCCCCAACCCCTCTCTGCTCTCCCATCCTCCCATAGAACCTACCCATGTGGGACAATTAAAACTCCTCTACGAGGTCTCCTCACGACTGGTCACGAACCGTACCATGCGCCCCGTATTTAGCTCCTCTGTGTCTGCCTCTGAGGTCCGATTCACTCACCGCATCGCGTCTCACCTCCCGTCCCCTTCCAAAGAAACCGACATCCTAAATATGCGCCAATTCAAACTGTACGGTGGATTTCCGGACATGTCATATTCCGTTATGCCCCCCGAGGCGATGGTGAGAGGGGCCCGGGTGATGGTTTCAGAATTCATGAAGGGGGCTTGTAGGGTTGCGTCACGGTTTGGTATCGAGACCGGAACTCCACTTGTGAGGAGACACGGGCCAGGACCTTCTGGACCAGACCCCGCCGCGATCGAGAGGTTGATCGCATCTCGGGACGAACTTGGGACGGTAGACCCGTACGAGGTTGCAAAGGCGATGGTCATTTTACTCAGGGCGGTGAACACATTGACTCCGAAGGGTCATTGGGCGTTGGGTATTCCTGATGGAGAGGGGTACGTCAAAGTGACCTCTCCTCTTCGGAGATACGCAGACTTGGTCGCACATTGGCAAATCAAACACACCCTCCTGGCCAATTCCGACCCCGCTCGATACGGGAGAGGCAAACGCGTCGTCTTTGGAGAAGACTGGCTAACGCAGTACGCTCGCGAACTGACCTTCAGAGATCGCGAGAGGAAGAGGGCGAGTAATATGATGGGCGACTATTGGTCCGGGATTTTCATCAAGAGGTGGTTGGACGGGGAGATCAAGTCGGAGACACTGGATCCGAAGACGGCCGTCTTTGAGGCGAGACCAGGAGGGATGGTGATCAAAGACAGCTACGTTGGGAAGTATCGGATGCGGTCGGTGGTTTCCCAGTTGGGGTTGAAGGGGGAGATCGCGTTGGACCACCCTCTGGAGATTGGGTCGAGAATGGCTGTCAGGATCACTGGTGTTACGATGGGAGCGAGGCCAAGGATCAGCTTGGAACCTGTCTAGTTTCACGCTCTCCTTTGGGCCCCACCCTGCATTCTCGAAGTTATTTATTCTGTAAATTCAG
>Ga0307514_10002239_pt1 | contig 20634 bp, 17 predicted proteins | sample 16_EM_MG_FD_203088 | JGI IMG/M metagenome (GOLD analysis project Ga0307514, IMG submission 203088) | Populus trichocarpa ectomycorrhiza microbial communities from riparian zone in the Pacific Northwest, United States - 16_EM | ecosystem: Host-associated > Plants > Roots > Unclassified | place...
CCCCGCCCCCCGACTCCCCTCATCTGGAATCAACTTCTTCCACGCCCCCTTCTTCATCATAGCATTAAACACTTCCCTCCGGCAACTCACATGAATACCCTGCATCGTCGTCTGCCTATTCTTCGTCTCTGGCAGCAAATTCGTCGGTAGTAGGTATGCATCACCACCTTCTCTCCCGTCTGCACCTGCTGTCTCAGGCCGCCTCAATATCCCCAATCGAACCAGTAGAAATGCAGGTAGTCTCAGTTGGTGAGGAGTAGCATTTCGCGCGGGTGTGGCGAGGATTCGTGCGTAAGGGTTGGTTTTTAGTTTTGCTGATAGCTCGGTAGGGGGGTGATTTGGCCCAGGAAGGGGGCGAAGCTTGGGATTGCGTTTGGAGTAGGGTTTGCAATGGGTTGGAAATTCAATGAGTGGAGAGAGGGGGAGCGATGTCGAGATCTGGAGTGGGTCGATAGCTGGGCGGTCCTTTGGCCGGGGTGGAGGCAAACGGTAGCCTGGAATATTTGGAGGCCTGGTGTTCATGGAGGCGAAGTTCCGTCGGAAACTGGAATGAGGCGAATGTGGGAAATGGAGGGGCCGTGACGTCATTGTTTGGTGGGAATTCAACTAGCATGTCAGGGCATGCCTCTTTGAGGCCGATGTGGAAGTTTGATTCTTGGGAAATTCTGCAGAGCCAAGTTCTTGGCGACACGTGACTGAAGTACTGATGGTACGAAAATTGATGGTCAACCCGCGTCGTGGGGAGTCTGAGGTGATTGAGTTGAGAGGTTCTATGCTATTAGATGATGGTGAGGATGGTGATGGCCAACCAAACGACCTGACCCCAGATAGATCAAACACCATTAGAAACCTACCACCATTAAAGCCTTATCCCTGTATAACATGTGCCAACAATGTGTTCTCGTGCCCAGACCGATTTATTTTTGAGTGGGTGCACTGGTGGCTAAATCGCAACAATGCGGAATGGGGAGTCAACACGGGATATACCTTGTACAGTTAAACCTTGGACTGCATAAATCTGTCCAGTTTAGACTAGCGCCCGGTGTAACAAAATTCTGCGGGTGGGGTACGCATCTACTGGCGAATAAAGGTCCATGTCGCTTTTCAAGACATAGACCGAGCCCACGTTAAAGCCACTTGCTTTTGGCCTTGTATATCGACTTTCCTGCCTGAGCTCGGCCCATGTCTTGAAAAGCGACATGGACCTTTATTCGCCAGTAGATGCGGTAACGAGAGCAAGATCAGGGGATACTTAGTAAAGATCTGCTCTCGTGCCAAGGCGCTTGGTATCTGTCACGAATTATTTTCTGCTTCACTCTCAGTTATTACCAAGGGAAATCTTCAGAAGCTCACTTCACCTATAGCTGGTGACACGATTGGTTCACCTTCTGATACTGCTCCATCAGCTCTATCCGCTCTCCCAATCCCAATGCAGCTCTTACTCTGTTAGATGATCTCAACCGCCTTTTCCAAAGCATGTCCATTTACGCTCTTGCTTCTCCATACACTGCTACTCAGCTCTCTATTCAAGTCTTAGTTGATACTATTGGCCAAGCACAGGCTTAAATATTATCAGCAGAAACATAGTCACTGAAGGACTTCTGGGCCCCGACTTCCTCTCATCCGGTTCTGCTAATTAATTTCCTATGTATATACTCCACCTGTTTTTTATCCTGGGGATTCTTTGTCCAGTCTTGTCCAGTATAACCAATAAAGTTTTGCGCTATATTTCCGAATTCGCCAAACCGCGAAATAAGAGCCCTGTCACACGCTCATGGAAGCTAACGGTATAGAAGGGGTTTAATTGTATGTACATAGGTCTGGATGGTACACTATTGGCCCAGTCTCGCCACAGACGTTTGTTGCGGCTTGGCGTCATGCGACGTTGCTACTGGCCCTACTACATCCCCTGCAGCACTAGTTGCAGTGTAGTCTAGTTGGCACAAGTTGCGGTGATATCAAATTCCAGCGTGTCCTCCAATTCCTGAATGCTAGAGTCCTTGCGACCACGAATTTGAAGTATGTGATCTTAACTGGTAGAGTTGGTCAAAAGACTTGAATATCCTTGCATGTTTCTCCTGATGTGGCGACTGCACTAGAATCATAATTGGTTATTTGGAGTGCGGCAGGTGCAGGCAGCTTGCAGCTATCCTGTCCACGCAATCAAAAATGTGATTCAACCGATGCATCTACACTATGGTTGGGAGGCGAGTCTAAGAACCATAAACCGAAGCCCTGTTTAACGTTAAGGAGAAGTTTTGGTTCGCATACCCATCTCACATCTAGAAGCGATTCAGCAATCGATTCCTATGTTAAAGCCACACCTGCTTAACAAGGCCATACCTCCATAAGCTCAATTTGGATATGCTATCCTGAATATCCACTGGCAATCATAGCCTGCTGACAGCGAGCTACGTATATGTACTTATATAACGAACGACCCATCAGAGGTTATTTAACCCCCTCTGTCCCATGTCCACGACATCAAAGTATTTATCTTGTTTCCAATACCAGTCAATACCTATCAAGTCAGATATTTGCCAATCTCTGCAGTCTTAGGAACCATCATTCCTCCTCACTATGCTACCCGGAAGTGAAAGCCGAGAGGGCCGCTACAACACGATCCTGACAAACGATAGTGCTGTTAATGGGACAACACCCTTCTCCATTTTTGCCCCAGATAACATTATACTATGCCCTGCGCTCACTCCGCAGGTACAGCCACAAAGCATTTCGGATTATGTTCAGATTTTGGCGGCCTGCATACGTATGACTTTCCATTGGGACAAAATATTGTTGTAGTAAGACGGGGCTAACTGTATTATAGGGGACAGAATCCTAGAACTCGAAGGGGTTCAACACACCGCATGCACAGAAGCCACTGAAGATAACACCCTGGGGCGGAGTGGCGATCTGGAGTCACTTGTGAACAGTTATTCCCAAGTATTGAAATTCATATTATGACTGCATTTGGACTGAACTAATCCATAAATGGAACCGACTTCCCAAACAGGTAACTAAACCTGCACTAGCTCTTAGTGGAATAATCTGTCCAGACATTCACCACCCGACATTCAACCTCCCTTCCGAAACGAAAGTACGGAAATTGCAGAATATCCAGAGAGATTTTACATTGCTGAGCGCATTCTCCCAACGCCTTTTAATGCCTCCAGAACGAAACCGGACGTGTGTTGGCTGCGGAAATTTGACGCTAGCTGATCACTACGATGCACCTTCTGCATCTCTTGCTACTTGCTCTCTGGCAAATGGTTTACCTGCTATCAGTAGCCAGCACAACTTCCACTCTTTTTCGCTATTCACTGGATGCCACACATCTCCCGGCCAGGAAACCTTGCTAACGAATCTACCTGATTCTGGATTAACGGATGAGAGTATTAATTCAAAAGGAAAAACGCCCATGAGGAGTATGCCAGCCAAAAATAGCGAAGACCTGCGTGATTTCGAGGGGTCCAATAAGATGGGCACAGGACAGGGGGACGAGCTCGATATCTGTGATATCACCTTTCAACCGCTCGGCCCTTACCAGGGCAGTATTACATTCCCATTGGGCTCCCATCCGACTGGTGAATTGACTACATCTGGTACCTCGAGCAATAGTGTTACGCAGATGAGTTCGTGGAAATATTGCATCGGGGAAGCGCCTGACCTACCTCACTTTGAGGATCAATCAGCCCCTGCAATTGAGAGTACCAGTGATTACCACAAATCCAGATCCTCAGCCACGCACCATGGCAGCACTGATACAAATAGCCACCATCCACTTCCTGGCAACGCCCTGACCCGTGGGCACTCTCGAGGAGGCCATTCACAGGTGCAGAGCTCGCTTCGACGATACTTATGCCCCATCCCAAGCTGTTCTCGCAACAGCACAAACTCAAAAAGGGTTTTGATGAGGTCCGATAACCTTGGCGACCACCTCAGAAAGGTACACAAACTCAGCATACCTGCTCGAACCAGGATTGGGAGTTGGGTCTTGACAAATTTGTCGCTATTGAGGGATGTTGATAAGCGGATGCAGGTCTTGCATGGTGGAAGCTTGCAGTAACTGAGATAAGAGGGAGTGTATGACTTCTGAAGGCTGAAGGTAGTCAGGAGGCATGGCATGGTTGGTCAAAAACCCATCTTGAAACCTCGGTGATCTGAGCCTACATAACTAGTCGGCTCCAGAAATGAAAATGGATTGCTAATAAAAGTCTGCTTCACAGGATACCTCGCGAGGCTTAGACTTAGACCTCTCATTTGTGGCGTCCATTCTCCATTCAACTTCGACGCTCTTCTGTGTCACTGTTAGTTCACACATGCTTTCTGTGTATCGGTGCTTTTCATAGAACTATAGTTGCCTTTTGCTATCCTTATTCAGGAGCGCCGAGGCCAGACCTTCCTTTCTATGGTGTTATGGATATGTTGTTTTTGCCATTGGGTAGGATATATGCTCTGGTTTATTCGGACTGGCCTGGGGGGTAGGGTACTGGAGAGGGTAGTGTTAGCAAAGCGGAATACAAAGGGGGCAGGGTAATGACCACCTTGAATTCTGTTGGGGAATATTTAGGCTAATGGGCTATAGATATGTGGTGCGGAGTACCATAAGCGCTTTTGAGAAGTTACCCTTCGACTTTTCTTGATGGATGGGAGGGAGAGGCAACATACTCTGTGATGGGTTCCTCAGTATCAAGCAATGTGGGAAATGGCTGTTTTTATTTGGGGGAAGAAATTGATCTTGCACAACTTTTACTTTCACAGTGGTCTCCGCTCCCTATATATTGAGATAGAGCAGGTCTCAATAATATTGGTCTTAAATAACCATGCACTAGATTTCACGAAGGCTATGAATCAGCGTTTTGAGCTGGGCAATTAATATTAGGTATTAGGCCTGTACTAGCCCTGCAGACCCATAGCGGCTTGACTATTGCTCATTATTCACTTATACTAACTAATCTGGAATATCAAAAACTTATGAGAAACATTGCACATGTGCATTATACAGTATCATGGGACCATTATGCGAGCTACCTTGACTTGGACATTGAGAAACGGGAAACATTCTTTGGCTCTTTCAGAACCCTGAGTTGGAGCCATGGGAGGGGAGCCCAACCTATATTTTGATTTTAGTGTTTCTTTTACAGAAGCTTGAGGTGCTGTTGCTTTATGGTCTGGAGATACAGAGTCTAGGATGTAGGAATGATCACACGAGCTAGCTCGCTTGCCATCATGTCTATTATGGCCCATGAATAGCCGATAGTGCACACTACTACTACTACTACTACTACCAGGGCCTAGTCCGTTTGGAGCAGTTCATACCTCCCACCCCAAAAGGGTTAGCACTTTAACGCACGAACTGTAGGCCTCTTTTGGCTATGAGTGAAACTGATAATCACGCCAGGCGAGAAAATTTCGTGCTGGCCTGTGCCCAGGCCTAGTAGGTCCATTGATGGGCAAAGGGGGGAAGTTCGGGAATGAGGCATGGTTACCTTCAGGCCACATGCCCCTTTAGCTCAACTGATGTCTGGATCTGAAATATTGATCAATATCAACTTCACGCAGGGCGTCAGTCGACATATGTTGCTTTAATTACTCACACACTATTACATCACGTACAAGGGAACCACCTGCGTGGACACGCAGTCTTCGCAATTAATTTCAATATCATTCAATGAGAGCCTTCCACTTCAGCCATTTGAACTGTAGAAGCAGACATGAGGCTCAAACGACATGCTGTCCCGCTGGTTTTGCGAGAAATTGCGATTGCTTGTGGATATGTGTGATGAAGTGTCAGGTTAGCTACCACTTATCCCATACTGTTGCCTAACTACAATGGTCAATTGCAAGGGATTGCTGTGACAACTCGCCTGGCGTGATAATCAGTTTCATTCATAATTCGGTCTGCCTTGAAGCTAAAAATGGGGGTGCTAGGAGGAAACCCTAGATGAGTAGTTCGTGGTCATGCATGGTCATCGCTGCTCACTGGAAACTCTTACTATGTGCAGTATCTATATCCAATTCACACCCCACTTATGGACACAGTGATAAAGATCATGAATCAGGTAGAGATAGGGAGTGTCATGCACCTGGGTAATTAGACTAGATATGAGGATGATCGACTGATTAACATACGATATATATGTATATAACATCGGTGATGGTTTCATGGGCAGGGGGTTGCAGATACTCAACCTAGGCCACGACTGAATGTCTTATTTCTAGCCTTGATGAAAATAGGAGCAGAGATACGTGTCCTAGCTTGATTGCCGGGACTCCCCCCGATGTTGGGAGGGTGAAAGAACAATTCCAAATCTAAGATCCATAGCTGATGCGTCCTGCAGATTCTTGTTGGTCTGCGGGATATAGATGCATGAACTGGAAGCATGCCTTATTTACTGGTCCAGGTTAAAGCAACATATTGGGGCGTTTTCTTTTTGATATCGAAAGCGAACAGGTGCTGCATGCAGTGGTAGGGCGCTTACAGACTGTTACCCTGAGTTTCAGATTCAACCACGACGTGGAACGAATCAACCCCAGAAAGTGACAGTCTTCACTTCAGATTACTCCTAGTTCATGTGCTGAAGGCCAGGTTAGTTATATTAGCGTCGTCAGCACGAACCAACCACTCTGGTACGGTTGCCTAGTTTCACGCATTATGCATTATGCACATAATCAGGGGAAAATCAGGATCAGGACAACTCATGCATGCAGAAAAAAAATAACTGATTGTGGCCTATCTGCCCATATACAGGTGTCCTCAGCTAGGGCTCAGCTGAGCATGAACACCCAGAATATGATGAATACATTGCGTCTTCGACGTGGGGTGGGATAGGGTATCTTTGCATAGGTGATTCCTGCAGCACCCCATTGGGCAAAATTTATGCAGGCATTACAGCTCTTGTCCTATCAGTGATTGACTGCTATTATGTGACTTGGATTTGAATGGATTGGAGAATTACCTCTATCACTGCATACGCCTATTAGCTGTCTATGTATTGTACATGATATATGCGAGTACCTTGCATTGGGTGAGTGTAAATAGTTATGCATACATATGTATATGCATCTCTAGCTCGGATTTTGTACGCAATGCATCCCCGAGCATTTTCTAGCATAAAGCTGACTACCATTTCAAATATACATACATGCACTCTCCGTCTCATAGCCTAAGGCTCCCTTTGGGGGAAAGGCGTATAGACTCAAAAAAAAGTAGCCGCAGACGTATAGACTTCAAAAAGGAGAAAATATCTAACCAGCCGCCTCATAGCGATAGGCTATGAGACGGCGTACATGCTTAACGTGAATTCGCTGGCATGCTATGCTCACTAAATACGAGATACTGCGCCCACACCTGTCATTGTGGAAGTCCCCTAGGCGGAATGTAGTATATGGAGTGACGCTTGGTTCGCAAACACTAGTAACTTCCGTGGAGCTTGGAAAAGAAAATGTCGATGTCATTCTTACAGGGGTCCAAAACCTCTCTAATGCATCTAAAGGGTCCATGCGACCCATTTCTGAAGAATCCAGGAGTCCATAGATATCTCTCATTGCTATCTCCACTTAATCATCAACGTACAACAGCATACGTACAACATCATACATACCATGGCAGATATGACGACCACCAACCAGACTACGGATACCATGGTCATGTGGGGTGTAGGGTAGCTCTGATAGCGTAGTATAGCAGTGTCCTTGCAGCCGCTGATGTTGATGATGGTGGCGGTGATTCAATAAATCATTTGGAGTATAGTGCAAACGCTCTGTCTCTTAGCCTATGGCTCCACAGACGTATAGACTCAAAAAAAAAAAAAATGCAAAGGCTCTTGGTGTACAGTATGCCTAGGCAAACCTGGCGCCCAGTGATCACATTTTGTCCTAGCGGTAATATTCTCCAATAGGTTATGAGCCCGGTGCGCATGGAGCACAAGCTCGATTCCCTGGGAGAGCGCTGGGACAAAAGGAAGGGTTGATATGAGCCTCAGCCGCCGCAGTTTGATGTTTACCCTGAGATGTTTACCAGGAGCATAATTGTTGATTTGATCCCTGTGTGCGGGAAGTGTTGATGTACAGTACATCGGTGTCTGGCAAACCTGCAATAGATCGGCTTGATCTTGTGTGCAGAAATCATCACAATGTCACTAGTCTGGTTGGCACGACTGGCGCGGCCAATACATTGTGAGATCAAAATTCTGTTGTGCATGCATTAGTTTGGAGCCTTCCGCGGTGCACGCCAAGATCAGGCTAGAGGTCACGGGTACGAGAACACCGCGGTAGCGACCCGACCGCTTTAGGTTATATATTCTCTACCCCGCTACCCACTTTTGAAGAATCTGGAATCTTACTTTTCAGTGTGTAAGGTCTCCCAGGTTCACAGATCTGGAGACCATGATTTATACTACATCCTGAGCCTCTAAGTCTGCGGCGACGACGCCGTTTGGGACTGCTTGAATGCTCTCTTCTGGAGCTGAGAAATGTCTAGACATTTTATCGGCCGCAGACAAAGTAACCCCCACCCGAATAATTAAACTATCTGCCCATCTATATTTCATCACAGCATATGACAATCAATGCACCGCTACTCGGGATGTCCAGGAAGGGCCCGTGGCTAAGCCCACAGAGAATCAACATTTGGCTATTGAGAGCGCCACAAGTATTTCTCCTTCCAGGCAGGACTAGAAAACGTTTTTATGGTTAACTAACATCATGAATACTAGAATAGCAGGCAGCGTGTGTAGAATACTTCATCAATACTTGATCCTTGACACACTCAGAACTTTCTCCTTGCTTGCCCTGCGTTCTCTATGGTTTACTAAAAAAAACAGGGAGAATAGGCAAATGTACGGAGGCACAGTTTTCCCCTTTCTTCTTGGGGAAAGCCCTGTATAGTTGAACTAGCTATCTACGCACACTCGCCCCCTCCCAACTCACCCCCGGTGTTGATGGTGGTATGGAGCGCACTTTGTATGCCCGAGGCCCTGATTTCCTCCCACGCTTCTTAACACCACCTCTGGAGGGCCGCTTTCTTCGGCCTTTAGGACCAGCTGAGACCACAACAACACTGACAATTTGGTCAGTCTCCGGCATATGCCTCCGTTCATCAGTGTTAAGACCCTCCATATCGACAACTTCCTGACTGCCAGCAAGAGACTTAAGATGTGCAACAAACTTGGCTGGCAAGTTTGGGGGATTGGGGTATTAGGGGGATAGGGGGGTTGGGGATTGGAGTGTTAGGGGGATTGAGGGCTCCGGAGTGCTCAACTGGCAGATTCGGGAGGTGTAATAACAACCAATTAAAAATCTCTGCAACAATATCTCGAGGGAAATGTTCTCGTGTCCAGACCGGTTTATTTTTATGTGGGTGTTTAAATCGATAATTTTGCCCTGGGACTACTCTGATGGGTGTTTTGTACTCCGTAAGCAGACATAGCCACCGCTTCAAAAGATGCAACACCCTCGTGCGGCCCAGGGTCTTGGCATGAGACTAATGCAACATTTGTCGACTGTACTCGTACTCGAGTACATGCACTTCATACATGACAAAGCACAGGTGATCAAAATTACTGTACATATCTGCGTACTCTGTACATGTACAGTACGTACGGAGTATGGCTGAACGACGTGCATGACGTTGCCTGAGGTGCCAGTTAGTATCCCACACACCGACTCATAAAGCGATCAGGATTGTACAATCCCGGAAGAATGCCTACGAGGAGGAGGTGACGAGGAGGATGGAGAAGTGGATCTCGGAGAAGGAGAAGGGGGAAAAAAGAAGAAGATAGTGCGCTCGGCAGGGGTATAGACGGAGAGGGAGGAGGAGAGAGAGAAGAGGGAGGCCAAGGCTGAGAAGGAGGATGTGGAATGAGGGATGCCAGCGGCAGGTGGCAATCATATGAGGACTTATCCAATTACGAGGATGAGGGCGAAAGCCCCAAGCATATTGGATAGTATATGAGTTGATGTCAAAAAAGAATTCTATGGATGATGTTGCAACAAAACTCTGCGCAGGGATTTCAAAGCATTATGCACTTGGAGTTGCAATTCAGGGAAAGAATGTGTTGGTTTGAGCGGTTGGCCTTGGGCAGGTGCTGATCTTATTATATCTACATGGCAGTTGTCATAACAAGCTGCTTGGTTGGTGATATCTTCGCTTGCGTTATGATATTCAGGGTCTCTGTAATGTCTTAAAATGACTCGTAGCTGGCAGGAGATTTCACCTGGTGTATTAATGAACTTTTAGAGCCTTGGTTCTATTGCACCTCGCCTTTGCTCTACCGTGGCGTTTTTAACAGTCTCTCCTATTTTCCTTCTTTGCCGGTTGAGGGCCTTGAGTGTACTGTTTGGTGCTTACTCCCCAAAAAACCCTTTCGGCGAATAAAATAGTTCTAAATTCTTGTCCCCTGACACATGCTTAACTATGTCGTTGCAATCAAGTGAAGAGTAGCCAAAATCTGAAGCGAAGCAGCCAAAAACTTAAGTGAAGAAGCCAAAATCTGAAGCGAAGAGGCCAAAAACTGGAGCGAAGAAGCTAAAAACTGGAGCGAAAGCGAAAAAGCAAAAATCTGAAGCGAAGAAGCCAAAAACTTGTGTTCTCGCTCAACATTTCTGAGTGGCGATCTCTGGCCTGTTTAGGTATAAATTCTTATAACTATTCCAGATGGGGTAAGAACGTACGGTAGCTAGGAATTTCCGTGCTTGGCACAAATTGCCCTAAAAAAGGTCAAGGCTTGGCAGCTATCATACAAGAGTCATCGGCGGAAGTTAGCTTAGTCATCTCTTTATTTCCTACTTCGGTTAGTTTTTCTATTTCTTGGCATGTAACATTTTCTATTCTCTCATACAAAATGCTGCAGAGTTACTCTTCAGCGCCCCTTCATTGAGCGAGATTGCATTGAATTTAAGTTTGGCATATGCCCTAACTTAGTCCTGTCCAAGTGCCTCTCCTAGTCCTAATAATGATGATTCCGAATTTCTTGGGAATCACAAACCATTTGAAAGGCCAAACTCTTGCCAAATCCAGCTGCCGCCACACAGGTGACATCCTTCGCCAAAGCCGCGCCAAAGCCATAGCGAATCGAAGTTGTGCTGGTTTCGGAGTGAATCCTGTTCTATAGTTTGTGACCATAACTATGAGCTCTTCTATTTTTTTGTACTGATCAAGTTGCTCCTATAGTTGAATAGATGTACTGTGAGTCAGTCGAGAAAAATGAAGAAATATGAAGTACGTAGATATTGGAGGATGTTGATCAAGTTACAAAGGTTGACATCAGCGAGGGAGAAGGAGTCACATAAATTACCCAGACAGGTAAACAAACAAGCCCAGTACACAAGGCAGACACAATTCATAACACACCTCAATTCTGATCTTCCTATCAATGTACACCAAATACTACAGCGTATTATCATATTATCATATAACCAGACTAATCGTCATATTGTATGTCATTATGAGAGACAAGATGTCAAAATAGCTATTTAGCTTGCATACAGTACCCAAACACGCAACTACCCCCCCCAAACACACGCCTATCTGCAGTACCTACTACTACCTAGCCAACCAGACTAGACGTTATTATGAAGCAGTATTTCAGCCATATACATTATATCCATTCCTCATAGAATTTCAGGCACTTAGGTCCCGCAGGTGCCATAGTGTGTGTTTCATCATTAACGACTGGTCCTCCGATCACCTCATTTGGGGGACTGAGTTTCCCCTGCCGTACTAGACACTGCTGTGTCCACTAAATCTCGACCTCACACTTTGCCCATTCCCACCAAGCTGCGTACCCATCATCGCCCTAAACCACACTTCAGGAATAGGCGGCATCACATGGAATTACGCAGAAAGGAGAAAATTACTGGCCTCTGTCCTTCATAGATGATGTGAACGGAGTGTGGGTAGGAGGCGAGAAAGCACTGGATAGAGCACTGCAGGGAGCAGCGGAAGTGGCAGGAATACGATGGGATAGGGAGAAAGATTGGAAGGGGAAGGAGGGAAAACACCTAGGTGAGGTCATGGGAGACCAGCGCCAGCACCAAAAATACAGAGCGCAGAAGGCCAAAGCGGCATGGGAGATGGTGAGGCGGCTCAGTAGACTGACAGCGTTGGGCAAGAGGAAGATAGCGATATAGCAGATCCTACCGATCCTCACATATGGCTGCGAGCTATATCTGCAACCGAGCAAACAACAGCAGCGCCTGGCATCGGAAGTCCAACGCTGGGTGATGGGAGCATACAAGGGCAGTAACAAGGAGAAGGTCCAAGAGCTGACCAGCATTGCCGAATTAGGGAGATTGATGATTTGCAAAAGGATAAGATGGGCGGCATCGGTATACGGAAGGCACCTGCTGGAGCTACGAACTATCGCGGAGCCTATCCTGCAGGAATGAATAGAGGAGGACGCCGAGCTGAGGTGCATGGAAGGAGTGCGAGGGGAATGAAAAGTACGAATTGTGGAGTTGGATGTGGACAAAGTGGAAGAGTGGACAGACGGGAGTAGGATAGAGGGGCGAGCGGCAGCAGCGACGAGAACGGACGCACAATAACTAGGAACATTAGCAACCATAGCGGACGCAGAAGCACTAGGGGTGTCCCTAGCATGGGAACAAAGCGACATAGTGGCCCTAGACAGCAAAGGGGTTATGCAGAGAATCCAGGCGCTCGCATACCAGGCACCTAGGTCATGGATCGAAGAAAGGTTAGCGAGGCAAATGGTGGAACGACGAAGGACATTGATGTGGGTAAAGGGCCACGATGGCGTGGAAGGGAATGAAGTGGCAGATCGGAGAGCCAAGATGAAGGTATCGATAGGGGAACGGATGCACAAGCCTGACATAGTGACACCGGCTGGCATCCGACAAGCCTATCCTACGCACTCCGGGGCACCAGCGCACCTAAACTGGTCCAGACAGGCGATCCGGGGCCTCACGTACTTGGTAACGGACAAGGGCCCACAGAGGCTGGCTGAGGGAGATTGGGAAGGTGGACGATGCAAGCTGCACATGCGATGGGTGGACCCCGCAGAATGCCGCACACCTATATGCGTGCCCGTGGGTAGCAGATCGCGCTGGCAGGACGAGAGAGCTGGCGATGAAAGATGAGAGGTGGTGCAGGAGGTGGCGAGGTTTGTGAGTTGAGGGGAAAACTTATGTGTGTAGATAGCGGTGGGGCAGGGACTGCAACAGAATGCTGCAGTCCATCGTCATAGTTTAATGAGTCCCAGAAAAAGAATAGGCGGCATCATAGCTTGCATATTGATACCGCCTTGCCCCCTGAGAACATAGCCTGGTTCGCTGGGCAAGCTCCCGCATAACCACTGGACAATCCACGCATATTTTCCGGTCCCATCAAACTGCCTTGCTGAGCTTGATAACTTGAGCCCCCTGGGATTGCACGTTGTGAGCATTATCTTAGCCGAAGATAGCTTTAGCGCAGATAACCTAAGAGATTAATATTCTCCCTGTTCTGTTCGCGTACCATTCCTGTTCTCGGTCCCACTACCTACGCTAAAATAATTAGATAAGTGACTGGGATAGGTATTCTCCCTGTTCTCGGTCCCAGTCTCTTATCTACCTACGCGCGAAAATAATTATGCTGCGGGGAAAGAGTTTAATTCTGGACTGAGAGGAAAAATAAAAGGTTTGTGCCAGTCTGGCGTTGTGAATCTGCCAACCAGACTACCGTATGTACCGAGTACATACTTAGGCCCGCCTCATAGCCTAGGGTAAGGTAGTCTGGTTGGCACAAGCCCCTACGGTAGAGGAGGGTAAGGCTCGCTTCGGGGGAAAGGCGTATGGCCCCCAGGAAATATGTACGGTACTACCGCATGTAGGTACTGTGGGTGACTTTAAAAAACCCCTTGTATGACGCTAAAATGCAAGTTTGTCTCACCAGCCCACATATTCCTACTCCGTAGGTACGATATTATATAGTACCGTATACCTGCGTCCCGTTTAAATCGCAGCGAATGCCAAGATCAGGCTAGGTTGAGTGTCTGGGAAATAACGAGGAGCTAATTTGACGCGTGGCTTTTGACCGAAATCCCTAGCCATATTACGAGAGCCGATTTCACACGTGACTTTTGACCACCGATATCCCTTGCCATAACCTGCAACCACCTCATAGCCTAAGGCTCGGGGGAAAGGCGTATGGACTCCAAACTATATATATATACAGGTCAACAGCAAATAAGGTCTGGGCACGAGATTGAGATGCATTTGTAATTTCCCGTAAAGAATTGCTGAAATACATCTTCTGGCGATTGTACTGAGGGCTTAGGTGTAGTATTGAGGTCAATCTCATGAAGCGCTTTGCGTTTTGATGGCATTGGTATAGGGATTAATCGATATTCTTTCTGTGAAGTACGCATACCGTATTTTTTGGTTTTTAACGACCCGGCGCTACTGAGGATTGTCAGGTTGATTGTGTATGGAGAAGCTGCAGTAGCGGTCGTTAAAAACCAAAAAATACTGTGCAGCAAGTCCTGGTTACACGACCCCCTGCAGTCCTAGGGATACAACTGTGGGTGGCAAAAAGCCTGACTGGAAAATTTGGGGGCTTTGTAGGTCACATCGACAACACCGTGCAGGATGAGCGATCTCGACGACCAGAGGGTTTCTGACGTCGGAGAAAACAGGATTCGATACAGGGAGACGAATTTTCGTGCTGTTTACCACAGAGTTGCAGGAACACCGTTGGCGGAAGGGCTGGGAGGTTGTTTCTCCAACAATTCAGCCTCAGATTTTACACTAGTTTCGACGGGGCACGTTGCAACCCCGAGTCACACAGCACCCCTTTCCTCTCGCTTTTGTCGAAGTGTGAAAACACGCGCAAAGGAAAGGCAAGGGTAATAGGTAGATTAGACCCCAGCACCGGACCCCCAACAGTTACCCTGGATGCTAGGAAGAAGAGAAAGAGTTATGAGGCGTTGGCAGCTCTACTAGAGTCTGGGAGCAAGGGTTTGAAGCATATTTGAAGAATGCAAAAAATTGCGGACGACTATAGTACAATGCAGAAGTTGGTTACTAAGGGAGAGGAGCAGAGGCAGGAGCTGGAGAAGAGGAAGGAGAAGCTGGAACTTTGCTTGGCTGCCAGGGAGGTCAAGATCTCGGAGGATAGGGATCTTAAGACCAAAGTACAAGTAAGCAAGGCTTGGATCGCAAAGCTGGAGGGGGGAGTTAGCTAACCTCAAGGCTCGGTCAAGAGGCATCTACTAAGCTCCATCGACTACATATTATGCATGGGGTGGGTGAATACTTTCATCCACACATTGTATATGGGCAAAATGCAAGAATCAAGGAAGAATCGGATATTTGATGCATACATTTTGGCATCGTATGTCACGGTTTATATTCCAAGACGATAGCTGGAACTCCTGGACCATGGATAAGACACAGCCTCACTCATGCATAAATATGGTGTTTAGCTATTGATGTCTATTGGAAGCTGATTTGCCTTAACGTTACTGACATACATGCATATGATAACTAGGACCTGCACACAACAGTGTAATCACTGATAGGCATGAGTCCGCATGGCCAAAGCTCGTACTGAGCTCGATGCAGGTTGCACACCCTACGCCAACTTACAAAAAGGGCCGGGCCCCCCTCTACAGTTTCTCAGATACGTTTGCCTGTTATACAGATCCAAAAGAAAAATCATCTACAGCCTTGACATATTGTCAGAGTACATTTCAACAATTGAACTCGGCACAATAGAAAATATAACTACATAATTACGACCACAAACAATAATTTAATCCCTCCCAGAAAACTCGCCTCAGACATCGGTATTGACTTATGGATTTTTCTATGATAGCCCCAAGAATTCCAGCATGTGGCAGCTGTTATGTAACAACATTAGCTGATTATATAGGTATGTACTGTACCTTCTAAGAGATGATGCATTCTTACACATCAACTGTTACCATCGTCCCTCGACCTACCCGACCCCTAGTGTTTATGAGGGTTAGTTCTCTCGTTAGAATTTTTGCTGACGAGCTACTGCAACAGTTGATGAACTCCTCGAGGATGCCACAAAGTCTAATTTCCACAATACTCAAGGAGAGTTGGAGCAACTGGAGGATCGATATAACAAAGTGCTGGTAGGTGACCAATTGATATTGCAATCCCCAGTCTTCTCTCGATATACCTAGGTCGAAGTAAACTCCTACTGCTGGTACATGACGCTTAATATTTATATTCACACCTGATAAAGCCCAGCCCTATACAGTCCCATACTGGCCTATCATTGTACCAGCGAGACCACTACAATTCCGCAGAATGTTGATAGTCACTCCCTCTCACTTCACCTGTACCAACTCTCTCCCCTCCTGGCAGTCTTCATCTTGATCAGAATAGCACAAAGCTCACGGAAACTGATCAACGAAATTTATTAGGCTACTACTGCGAGTTTTCCGACAGGTGTCTATACCTGGCCAAATGTATCACACCCCGTCTTTTCCAGCCTTCCGCTCCAGGAAAGGCTAGTTAAGCTGCACAATGCCATACGAAAGCTCTCATACCTGAATCTTTTCATCTCGAAAGCCTGGGCAGTCGATACTATCGACAAGCCCGAACGCCAGCTGCAGTGCAGCCTTCTCTCAACCATGGGAAACCCTCTCAGCTATACAATCTCTTCGCCTTTGAATGCCAGCCATGGTGTCGAGTCGGCTGATACAAACGCCCTCCCACCTCTACTTCCCAGTGATTATAACTATCAACAGGCTAGACTTAGCTCTAGAGTGCCATTCGAGTTCGTGTTTGGACCAAATACTGCGAAAAATTATGACCCTCCTCAGTTGTCTCACCCGTAAGTATTCTTACATTAATTTGATATATATGCATACCATCCTTCTTACATAGTTATGCTCGACCCATAGGTGCATCAACATGGACATTGTTTCTCAGTTAACGTTCTCACCGCTACCACTGGGCACCCCATACACACAAAACAATGCATCACCAGCTGCATTCGTAGGACATGGTCCTTTCCTGAATCCCCCGAAGGGCAGTGAAGATCACCAACTCGGAGAAAACCGCCGCCGCCGACCTCGTATACGCGCACGTAGCTCGAGGTTCTTCTGTCCTTTAGCAAGTTGCTCCCGCAACCAAGGTACTCTGCGGAAGCCGTTCGGCAGGTCCGACAACTTAAGGACACATCTCAAAACAGTCCATAACCTTCCAGTATCAGATGGTGTTAGGGTACCAAAGTGGATTGCTGAGAATCCAGGAGAAGTGGGTGAAGCAGAAGCTAAGGCTCGAGCTAGTCTATCACTCAGGTACTAATACGGCCCTTCTGTGTGCACCCAAGATTATTTCTGGGCCAAGTGAAATGAGTGAAGATGAATATTTTGGGGGTAGGTGGCAAAATTCTTTCGTACTCTGTATGAAGAGACCTGGGAATGGTTTGATGTCGGCACGAGCTAAATGCAGGTGCAATATGCACTCTAAATTGTAGTACTCAGGTGACCTTATGCAAGGGAGTACGAAACTCGTTGCCATTTAACTGTGGATAAGAGTCCTCCGGAAAACAGCCCACCCGAAAAGAACATCCAAAAAGACCACTTCATCGGTACAATCACAGTTCGCTGGAGATAGAGATAAGGTTGCAGAAGGCTGCACTCCCACTGGATGGTTTTGTTTGCCTTTGGGACGTGGATATGGAACCGGTGCTGTGCTGGAAAATGTTTGAGACTGGAGGGCTTAAGGGCATTTTAGAGGGGCATTTTTTTTGGTGGTTTCAAGGTATTTTCTCTCAGCTATCTTATTAATTTAGTGTGCCATAGGGTCGACATAATGGCAAGCTCCTCCCCTGGTTTGCCCCCAATCATGTCTCGCGTCTATTATGTCTGATTCGTCTCTGCTGAGAAGCTTTTCTTGGGTATTGTGAGCTCTGCCGTCAGTGATGTTATTCCCTAGATCATTTTCCTCAGATTCCTTCCTTTGGTCTGTTTTCCGTTCCTCGGGAATTGTGAGTGCTGGTTCCACATAGGCAGGCTTTACAGGAGTCACAGGACTGGAAACTGGGTTCGGAAGGTATTGGCTTGTGTTTTTCTTCAATTCAGTAGCAACTCGTTGTTGGAATACTCTTGCCGCTGGGTCACGGGATATACAGGGAAAGCCGTGAGAAAGCAAAGATCCCAATAGGGAAACGATATAAACGTTGGTTTTCCGCATGTATTTAGAGTTCCATATCCAATAGTGTTGAAGTCTCACGAGTACTACACAATAAACCCTCGCGTACATCGTCTTCTCTCCCCTTCCAAAAGCCCCCTGCTACAACCCGGCACCAACTCATAGTTTGTATTCTTACACTAGTGACAACTAGCCTCAAACTATGTACAGAATCAGGTGAGAAACCAATAGGATAGGTTTGTCATGATGTCAGCAGCAAATACCCCCCGAGGCCAAGCCTCGCACTAACCAACGGTCCTTGGTGTTTGATGTAATTTTACATGATATTTGAGGGCTAAGATGAAATAGTGACTCTATGCGTAGATATTTAGGTTTGCAAAATATCTGGTGGAAACAGGTTCCAGTACTCCTCTACCTTATGAATTAAGTGTACCATCGTTCCACTGTAGCACGCGGTCCGTATATCATAGGACTTCAAGGGGAAAAGAAGAAAAGCATGAAACCTCAGGAATTTACGAGTACCTACTCAGTATTGCTGACCAATACAGACATCAAGGTTCTGATGTGCAGTTTGCATGCAGCGTGGGGCAATCCATGGGACACTCGAGCACATACTGCATACCTAGATCGGCTGTGACAAAATTAGAGTATAATAATACACCGAACTGGCTACTACCCGATTGGGTATGTTTCCATTAAGTAAGAATCTTAGCCAGGTTACACAAGTGACCCTCCATACCAGAAATAGAATAAGTACTGTTCAGCACTCCGGGAAAAGCACATCCATCAGCTCGTGGCTAAAACTCATTTAATTGCGTCGCTAGCTTAATTTATTTCTGGAAATTGTTCTGATTGGCCAACAGCACAATGGAGTCGTACACTCAACGTAAAGGTATATAGCGAGCGACACGATAGCCTACAGAGGAGGGTCGTGCCAACCAGACTACACGATAGCTAAACCGTTGGACTCTAAATAGAGTGACAAATGCTGCATCGGAATATTCATATATCAAATGGTCCAACACCCCTGTATCATGATGTACACCTTGCTCACAAGGACTGATAGATATATCGTGGTATTGATAGGATTTCATGTACGGTCTTCAACTGCTGTCCATATGATCTTATCGGGGCAGCAGCGCAACCAAAGTGGAATGGCTAAGTGGCATTGCAGGCTCCAGCACGTGATGAGGAACAAGCAGGTCAGATGGGTAGCGTCGGCGTCGATATATGGGAGGTATCTGCTAGAGTTGAGAAGCAAGGCAGAGGATATCCTACGGTGAGAGTTGGGGGATACGCAATTGGTGTGGATGAGCGGGGAGCGAAGAGATGTTGTGGAGGTACGGGTGGAAGAGCTCGATGCGGACAGTGTGGGGGGTGGACAGACGGCAGCAGAATAGAAGAGCGAGCTGCCGGAGCGAGGCGGCGGAGCTTCCGTGGGAAGACTGCGACACGATCACCCTTGATAGCTAGAGGGTGATATAGCGGATACAGAGCCTGCAGTACCTACCTGCCCCCGAGGCCGTGGAACTGGTAGCGCAAATGGCAGAGCGGCCTAGGCAGTTGATGTGGGTACAGGTCATCAAATCGACGGAGCAGATGTGGGGAGATGCGAAAGAGTGGCGGAATTCATTATGTAATTAAAGTAGATAGGGGGAAGGGCAGGGACTGGCCCGAGCGGAGGAGAGAGGCCACCTGGGGCAACCTGGGAGCTGCAGTCCATTGCCATAGTTTAGACAGGCTGAATGCGATTAATGATTTTTTTTAAAAGAAAAAGAGGCACCGCCGCATTTAGGATGGTTTAGGAATGCGGTAAAAGGACGTTACGGGGACAGCTACCACCCGACCAAGTGTCATCACAGCCATCAATGAATGGCAGGACCAGACAGGCAAAGCATTGGTCACCATTCTGGCAAACTGTGGCAGAGAGACACAGCAGCAGAGGCCTGGGAAATACTAAAGAATCACTACGAAGAACGCACTCGAACACACCTGTCATCACGGCTATTAAACATTACCACATTGCGATATAACGATCGCACCACCACCATAAGTGACTACATCATTATCTTTGAGAACTCTCAGACAGAGTGTCGCTCACACATGAGTCTCGATAATAAAGCAATTCGCCAACTTAGGTGGGTGGAAACGACACTGCACCTTGGAACACTTCTAAAAATCATGCTATATTAAAACATTATTGATAACATCATAGCTGGTATCGGTGCTCCGGCGTACACAGCTATTGTCCTCTGCCTCAAAGAGCTCAGCAATCGCATCATGTAGCAAAAAACCAGAAAAGACGACCACGAACCTGTAAGGAAGTGACATATTAGTTCCTAAGATATCTCTGCCTAACACAGAGCCTAGTTAACTATCATGTAGGACACCTGATTAAGTTAAAGGCCTGCTATTTTGCATGATTACTGGCTCCGCTTTCTACACTGATTGTACACAGGTATAGATACTAGGTAAAGGCCTCCTAGGGGGATGAATCTG
>Ga0307514_10002240_pt1 | contig 20632 bp, 14 predicted proteins | sample 16_EM_MG_FD_203088 | JGI IMG/M metagenome (GOLD analysis project Ga0307514, IMG submission 203088) | Populus trichocarpa ectomycorrhiza microbial communities from riparian zone in the Pacific Northwest, United States - 16_EM | ecosystem: Host-associated > Plants > Roots > Unclassified | place...
TACCTCTTAAGAACCTCCTTCTGCTTGCATCTTCACTGTACCAAGAAAGCATTCACAAGAACATTGGTCCAAGTACATAATTATTTAATAAATACAGACACACACACACATACACAAAAAAAAAAAAAGTTCACAACATTGCAGACAAATCGGAAAAGGATAAAGATGATCCTAGCAGGACAAACAAATAAAAAAGAAGAAAAACACATTCGGTAGTTAGCAACCCAATGGAAGGAACTATCAACTACGAGGATCTTAAACATTTTTCGATGTTATTTTCAAGCATTGGCATTTCAGATAATAAAAAGGTGAGACCACCATCCCAAAAATGATAATAGAATGGTGTCAAAGACGCAAGCAAGTAGAACATTACCAGCCCAAATCCTCTCCTCTGCTTCCACTATATGGGTCACAATCAATACCAAGCCAATATTGAAAACCCAATTCGACAAAGCATGCAAAGACCAGGAATAAATCACCAAAGAAAAAGGAAAAAAACAAAAACAAAAGCATATCATACCATAAACAAGTAGATCTCAGCGGTAGTTGATAGTGAAACAAATGGAATGCTAAGTAGTGTAAAACATGCTTAATCAGTAATCAATAAGCTGATTTATTATTAAGTGAAACCACCGATCAATCAGATTATAGAGACAGCGAGTGATTAAAAAAGAGAGGTAGAACGAGAGAGAGAGAGACTGACTTAAAAGCAAGGGGTCGGAGTCTGGGCTCTGCAGAACTAGAACTAGAACTAGGGGAGGTCACTCCGACTCCTCTCATCTTATCTTCTTCCGCTTCAGTTACAGGGAGGCAGTCGCAATCTATCTCACTAAAAAGACATTAACAAGGAAAAATAAAAGACTCTCTATTAGGAAAACACGGATTCGTTTCAGGAAACAGCTGTCAGTGTGAGTATTGACTGTAATTGGAGATTGTATTAATTATGTTTAATGGTTAGTTTAGTGGCTACACCACACAGCGACTATTGATCCATGCTGGTGCTTAGTGTATTATTGCGAGGGAGATGGTCTCTCCCAGTCTTGTGAAGAGTGTGAGACAGGACGAGTCAAAGTCAATGTAAGAATCCCTTTCTCGAAGGAAATGGGGCGAGGGTTTTTCTTTCGTTTCCTAGTTTACCTATCTTTCTCGTTCCTATTTTACTAGTTTTTTTTTTTTTTTTTATCCTCGATGATGTTAAAGGGGATATTATCAAAACTAATTTTTATTTACTTTTTAATAATTAAAAAATTATTTAAAAAATCAATGATTTAAATTTTAAATTAAAAAATGTATTTTTTCAATCAAATTTTTCTCAATTTATTTATACATTTTTATTTTTATTTCACAAAGCCATAGATTTTTTTATCAATAACATGATTTTTTGAATAAAACTTTACAATAATTAAAATAAAAATTCATAATAATTCAAATGATTTAAATTGAGAAAGAAAGATTTTATCTTTTTAGCCAAAACTTTCTTTTTATTGTTAAGGCAGGTCATAATAGTTTGATAATTCTAAAAAGTTAATTATGAATTTGCTGCTAGTACATTATGCAAAAATCCTAGCAGGTTCATTTATGGACCAGTGACACTGAGTTAAGCTTAAGAAGAGGCATGTTCGTGCTAGATCAATAGTTTGACATAAAAAGCTATAATTTTATATATAATCGTTAGATCATGCTCAAATTTTATCAAAATGTTGTAACAACCATAGTTGAAAGAGGTCGTGAAACAGGACGTGCATAAGCATTATTGGATAAAGAGGTTCCCTCTTGAGAAAGAGACGTCCATGTGCTGGTGATAAAGAGCATACAAAGACAGATTACAACAGTTGGTAGAGGCAAGAACCCAAGGGGAATGTGAGGAGGGTGACCATGAATCCATGGCCAGCATTGAGAATCCTTTCTAGAGATAAAAGCAGGAGAGACGACCTCTTGATCAGGAAGAGTACTGTGGAAATATAAGATTTTGGTTAAAGCTCCTTAACTTTACAAGAACCTTGCAGGCAGAAGAGTTTATTGATTGGTTGAATGAAGTAGAAAGGATTTTTTAGTACAATTAAGTCTAATAGCAAATAAGAGTTAATTTAATCACATCGAATTAAAAAGTCAAGCTTTTACTTGGTAATAGCAATTGAAGAGGTCACATAAAAAGCATGGCACACTAGATGATTTAAAGAAAATGAAAAAGATAATGAATGAACACTTTTTTCATTTGGGATATGACCAAAATTTATACAAGCAACTCCACACATTGGGGCAGGGGGAGTTCTGTTGATGATTACATTAATAAATTTTATCATCTAATGGCAAAGAATGACCTATTTGAAATGAAAGAGCAGCTGGTGGCTAGATACCCTAGTGATTTATGATAGTTCATTCAAGACATGTTGTATTTGCAATCTTTAATTGTAAGAAAACAGTAAGTTGTCAGGGTAGCTTGCTGAAGTTTTTGGGCTGACCAAAATACCATAGAATGACATAACAATAATCAGTGAAGAATCACTCTTCAGCCCAAACTGACCCCTCAAAAAACTCTGCAAATGATAGGTTAGGGTTCTTATTTTGGATATATTTTTAGTTGTTGTTATCAATACAGTGAGGAGGGGTATTGGGCTAATAAATGTTATAAGCGTAGGGTTATTTAAGAAAAATTTTATTGATAGAAAAGCATGATGAGGCAATTGATCCTATCTATAATGTTTCTGATAGTTATGGGGAGATTTTGCATGAATATAATGGTGCTAATTTGGTCATCTAAAAAAGTCTATTAACTTTCAAGGGTGATTTAAGGTGAAGATTGGTAGGCATTTTTTATTTAGCCTATACCATTAAAAACAAGATATGCAACTTAATAATTGACAATGAAAGCTATGAAAATATGGTGTTCACAAAGGTAATGAAGAAACTCCAGGTCAAGATAATAATAATAAAAACATCTTAAACCCTACAAGATGACTTGGATGAACGAAGATACTGAGGTAATCATGGATAAATGATGTGTTGCATCATTTTTCATGAGAAGAAAATATATAATAATAGTGATACATACATGTAACATATTGTTAGGCCAACTTTCAAAGTATGACAGATGTGTTGTGAATAATAGATGGTATAACATGTATATCCTCAACATAAAAGGAAAGTGTGTAATGTTAACACCCATGAGAAAATAATTAATTACTGAAATTGATTTAAATAAACGTACATTTCATAAAAAGACTAAGAAAGGTGGTATATATTTTAATCCCTGATAATAATGTTGTAAAGGAGGAGGCTAAAGATAGTCTTATAAAATTTTAGGGAGTCCTAAGATAATTTACAAAATGATGTTAAAAGAATTGCTTTAAGGATTACTGCATAAAAAATATCTAGTACCAAATCAACATGGTCATTGGTTCTAGCTTATTGAATAGACCATCATACAAGCTAAGCTCAACCCTGAAAAGTCTGAACAATTACTGAATAGACCATCATACAAGCTCAACCCTGAAAAGGCTGAACAATTACAGTGTTGAGTGGTAAAGTTACTAGAAAAGAGGTATATTTGGTACAATATATGAATGGTTTTAACTCTCTTGTTTCAAATAATTATTATTTCAACTGGAAAATAATAAAATTAAAAAAATTGTGATTAGTAGTGAAAATAATTGATGTAAAACCTTGAATGAATTAAAATATAAATTTATGCTTGAAAATATCGATAATCGGGGTAAACTTATACTTAACAGTGGAATATTTTGTTTTAGTTTATTTATAATTGTAATCGTAATATTTTTGCAATTTTGCGTTAATTCTTGAAGTTATTGCCCCCACGCAGATACTGCATGTATTTTGTGAGTGCACTGTGTACCTGAGTTTTTTTTTTTTTAATAAACCAATGAACGGTGCTATTCAATTTTCCTTTTTTTAATGAGAAATTCTCGCTTACCAACTTTTTAGTTGGTGAACCATTGTTTTAAGAATTAAAAAATAATGATACTTTCCAACCACTTTTCGTGTTTTGATTGGACTGATGAATTTTAAAGAATTTTTTTTTTTTGACGTCCCCTAAAGATTAGAAACATGAATAATATAAGGATTGTACATATTTACCAATCAGATTAAATAATTTAAAAATTAATTGTTGAAGAATAAAGCGAGAAAAAGAAAACAAAACTAATGGAGTGAAAAAAAAAAAAAACATGATGAGGAGAATAATTTGTATCAAAAAATTACCACTAAAAGCGAGCTTTCTTGCTTTTGGTGTAAAAAAAATCACACCTCAATCACACGTTTATCCCAAATATATAATTAATTTGATACAAATTGTTAATCTATTATGAAAGCTTATTAAGCTCATTCATCGATCAATCATCAAAATTGATTATTGATGGCTTGTAGCCCCCTCCCAGTCATGATGGCATGGAGCATAGATAAACTGCATAGTTATTTTTTCATGAATTTTCCGGTAAAAAAATGATGTGTGATTTGATATTCACCAACACGATTTGTTTTGGAATTTTTTTAACTAGAAAAAAAATTCGTACAATCATTATATCATTAAAGAAAAAAAAATCCAAAACACCTTTGGAATGGGCCCCAGAAGAACCCGTAATACATTTTTCAGACGGCCTATTCTAAGCCCCGTTCAATTAAAAAAACCATACCGCAATTACTTGTTGTTCACTCAAGCTGGGTTGTCTCGTTTATAGTTGAAATCATGTTTTTTTAAATTTTAATTTCTTTTATTAAAATTTTTTTATATATATTTTTAATTTTTTTAATGTACTGATCTTAAAAATAATTTTTTTTTTTAAAAAAAAAATTATTTTAATATATTTTTAAATAAAAAATATTTTGAACCGCAACTGTTACCACAATTCTAAATAGTCTCATTGAAGTGCTTGAAAAGATCATTGTTCATAATTAAATGATTTTTTTGTTTTAAAGGATAACAAAGTCATTTCATAATGTAATAATATAATAATAATAAAAAGACAAAAAATCCCTGAATAATTTTCAAATATCAAATGAACCAAAAGAAAATACAATTTTCCCCTAAAAAAGTAGCATTTTAAGAGTGTTTTTAAGGAAAAAGTTGTCATTTTATTAGTACAATCCATAATAAACAAAGATATATACAGTGATTTTTCTATATTTTTTAATTTTTTTTAAATAATATACTTTTAATTAAAAATATATTAAAATAATAGAAAATATTTGAAAGTATAATAACAATTATTTTTAAAATATTTTTTATTAAAAAATATATCAAAATAATATATATTTTTTATTTTTTAAAAACAATTTTTAAAATCAGACGAATCAAAATATTTTTTAAACCATGTATCCAAAATTCAAGAGAATCATAGATCGCAGCAGCTACGTGAAATGAAAGGCCGCGATATTGTCATATATAATACGAAAAAAACGGTGCGTTTTACAATTCTACGCGGATCTGAGTAAAATCACACCAAATTCTCTCGTCAATTTCCACCATCTCCATCACTAGTAGATCTCGACGGTCAATCTTCGCCGTTCACAAAAAAAATGGTGCTAGTATCCGCTGCACGTGATTACGTAAACCGGATGTTGCAGGACATCTCCGGTATGAAGGTTCTCATTCTCGATTCCCAAACGGTAATTTCTTTTTCTCACTTAATCACTGAATTATATCTTTATTTTTCCCATCATTTCGTTTAATCCACTCAAAATCTGTATAATTACTGCTGATTTCTCGTTAATCAAAGCAATTGCTAGGCACAAAAAAAAAAAACAGAACAATTTTTTTAGGATCGAAAACCCTAGCTCGTATTAAGCTAAAGAAGATGAGAAATGTGAGTTATGTTAATAATGTGTTTCAGGTTAGTATTGTAAGTGTTGTGTATTCACAATCAGAATTACTACAAAAGGAGGTATTTTTGGTAGAATTGGTAGATTCTATATCGAAGTCGAGAGAATCAATGTCGCATCTTAAAGCAGTATACTTCCTTCGCCCAACATTGGAGAATATTCAGCATTTGCGGCGTCAGCTGGCTAATCCTAGATTCGGAGAGAGTCATTTATGTAAGTTCTTATCAAAGGGTTTTGGAGGTTCAGTAATAATTTTTTTTTTCATTTACGTTTTTTATTTGATCGTGATGTATTTGCAGTTTTCTCCAACATGTTGAAGGATACTCAGATTCATATATTAGCTGATTCGGATGAACAGGAAGTTGTGCAGCAAGTTCAGGTACATCATTTTTCTTGATCTTTTATCTATGAACTCATTTATAACATATCATGTTTTCTTGTAGTAAATGTAGAGTATAATGCACATGTGAATTGAATGTCTGACGTGACTGGATCAACTGTCTTGCAAGAAAATCATATTAAGTATCACCTGGTGGAATTGTATAACTGATGAAATTCTCAAGTTGCCTAGCACAACTGCCCGGATTTCGGTCATTTCATTCTAAACTGCTGAGAGGAAGGGTCTTGAGCAGGTTGTGTCTCATAGGGTTTTGCTTTCATCGTAGTAGAATTGGTTAACATCCTTCTGTTTTAGAACCTGTCCAGATCAATGTAGAAACAATTAGGTCATTGTACTAATGGTCTGATGTTGGCGTATAGTTGCATATATCTTGTCTATAGGAGATAAGATGCTCTTTACTTATCTGATTAAAATGGTCGTCTTCTACTTGGTGAATGAGAAGAGAAGTAATGTGAGTGCTCGTGGTGTGGCATTGTGGGTGTTGTCAAACATTATTACTGTAATTCATTAGATTTAGAGAATTTTAAGCCTCTAACAGAGGAAATAGAAAAAAAGACCTTTTTAACTAATGAGTCATGGTCTATTTGCAATGATTGGGAAACTTCCTCCAACAGGAAGTTGTGGTTACTTGATGTGATTAAGATCAAATGAGCATTGCCTTTGAGCTTTAATGTGTTAATTGATGTTAAGGACCTGATGTGAGACTACCAATGAAAAGCTGTTGGAATGTTGCATTGACACTAAAGGATAAACAAAATTATGCCAAACTCGATGTGTTGGATCAAATATTGTTTCTTGTGGTAGGTTGAATGACAGATATGTTTATTGTACTACTCTTTTGACATGTGAACTAGCTGGCTTTACTTGATATATGTTTTGTGAATTGTCAATATGTGATTGTATTTGCCAGCAATCTGTTCCATATCCACCTTCTTGCTCAGTCTTTAATTTCAGATGCTTTAGATACATTTTCCTTCTATTGATTATGCAGGAGTATTATGCAGACTTTGTTGCAATTGATCCTTATCATTTCACTTTGAACATCCCTTCAAATCACATGTATATGCTTCCAGCGGTTGTAGATCCTCCTGGTTTGCAACAGTTCTGTGATAGAATTGTTGATGGCATATCAACGGTCTTTTTGGCATTGAAACGAAGACCTGTTATTCGATACCAAAGGACCTCTGATATTGCAAAAAGGATAGCACAGGAAACATCAGTGAGTGATACTTTGAACTGATGAAACTAGAGTAACATACCTTACAACTAAACATTTCTCTGGAAACAACTCTCCTATGTTGAGTCACAGTTTAACCTTTTTATTTTCCACTTTCATTTCTTACATTCAGGTTAAGATATGTGCACTACATGTGCATAGGTTACTCCATGTGTTGCAATACCTTTGTGTATTAAAGAAGTGTCTGATTTTACTATACATTGTTGACAGCGAGCCCTTTATTTGTTCTTTGAAGATCAATGTCATAGAAAAAATGATTTTTTTGGTTAATAACTTTTGGGGCATGCAGAAGCTGATGTACCAGCAGGAAAGTGGCCTTTTTGATTTCAGACGTACAGAGATTTCTCCTTTGTTGCTTATAGTTGATCGAAGGGATGACCCTGTTACCCCATTATTAAACCAATGGACATATCAGGTTCAAGTTGTGACTATGATATGTGATTTCTGTGCTTTTCAAATGTCAAGCATGCCTTGTGAATTATTTCCGAGTAACAGTTGGGCAGCTCTTTGATTATGTTCATTTATTTTGTAGGCTATGGTTCATGAATTGATAGGTATTCATGATAACAAAGTGGATTTGAGTGGTACTGGAAAATTACCCAAAGACCAGCAGGTTGAGTTGCTTTTTTTCCCTTGCTGTAAATTTATAAAATTTCAAAAAGTTGCGTAAGTCTTAAATTTGTGCCCCGTTGCTTTTAGGAGGTTGTATTGTCATCAGAGCAAGATGCCTTCTTCAAAGCTAATATGTATGAGAACTTTGGAGATATTGGAATGAGCATCAAGAGGATGGTGGATGACTTTCAGCAAGTTGCAAAAAGCAACCAAAATATCCAAACAATAGGTTTGTATTTGGCAAGATTGAACATCCATATGTTTGATAATTTAGTTAATCTCTATGGTCGCATCTAGGATTTTCAATTTAAACAGAAAATATTTTGAATTACTGCAGAAGACATGGCCAAGTTTGTTGACAGTTACCCTGAGTACAGAAAAATGCACGGCAATGTTTCAAAGCATGTGACATTGGTCACAGAAATGAGCAAGATAGTTGGAGAGCGAAGGCTGATGTTAGTTTCAGAAAGGGAACAGGATTTGGCTTGCAATGGTGGGCAAGTGGCTGCATTTGAGGTATTGCTTGTATTCTGACATATTCCAGGTTTTCCTTATTTTCTTGCTCGATCTGAGCATGAATTTTAAGCTAAAATCAACAATATATGATAGGCCTGATGCATTTAAGCAAACTGACCAAACTGCATGAAAAAAACAATTAGGGAATTACTGTGCTGGTACCTTAAGATTTTGTTATAGATTGATACTTTTGTTGGAGATAGTAGTAACATGTGTTCAAAATGAATATGGAGCGGAAGAAAAAAGAAAAATTAGCCAAGCCCAGATGTTCCAGTGAGAATTGGAAGACAGGTAGAAATATTGGGGTCTGTGTAGCAATCAGAACCCAGAAATGTTTGTGGCTTTGCCTTTTAATGCAAGAGATGGGGATCAGGTTCCTAATGGAGTACAGCATTACATTTGTTTTACACCAATTAGGTGATTGAAGGGTTGTTGCATTATTATTATGAAATTAACGCTAGTGAAATTATTGTTAATTATAAGTTATATGGTAAATTAGAAATAGGAATATGAATTTTCAAGCTTGATTGGTTCTTCACATGTCAAAAGAGATACATGATTCTGTTAAACTAGCATTCCATGTTACTTCTTACAGAACATTTTAGTCTCTAGGACTTTTTTATCAGTTGATATTGTTTGCCACCTGCCTTGTAATTTTTGGAAAGCCTTAGATTTATCCCCATTGTAATTAGTGATATCTGATTTCTCAAAAATATTAGCTGATAGGATCTAATGGCAATCTGATGCTACATGCAGAAATATGTGGTGCAATTGTCAAAGCTTGACCTCCCTTCATATATTTTTGCAGGCAGTGACAAATCTTCTAAACAATGAAAGTGTTTCTGATATTGACCGACTACACTTGGTAATGTTATATGCATTGCGCTATGAGAAGGAGAGCCCTGTTCAATTAATGCAGCTTTTTAACAAACTGGCTTCTCAATCTCCCAAGTACAAGCCTGGGGTAATTTATCTAACCAGAATATTGCTAAATAGCTGTACTAGTCTCAAGCCTTGCTGTATAAACCTGGGGTAAATCAGTAACATGTTTAGTGATGCGTAAAATAATTGGTAAAAAAAAAAGTAAAGAAAAATCATGTTAAAGGGGCCATCATTTATGTTCAGAAACGGTGCTTAATACTGGTGGAAAGATATATATTAGATCATTGATCGTGCTATCCTTTTCAGACTCTTGCATGATATTACATAACTGACAATGAGAAGAACTACCGGCCAAAAATGTTTAATCTCATTTCTCATTTAAAATTGAGACTACTTTAACTTGCTCTTATGATTATTTTTCGACATTTAACCTTATTTGTGAAGCCCTGTCTGACTGTACTTGGATATCTTCTGTCCTTTGCTGTGGCTAGATAAGAAAGCTAAATGGTTAGATATATTGATTATCATGAAATGGCAGCTAGTCCAATTCCTCCTGAAGCAAGCAGGTGTGGATAAGCGAACCGGGGATCTTTATGGGAACCGAGATCTTCTGAACATTGCTCGTAACATGGCTCGTGGTCTTAAGGTTTGAGTAAAAAAATATTCTTTTTTTCTTTTCCTTTATGTTTCCTTTTTTCTTTTCTTTAGATATCTGTAAGTAGATGCTTATAGTCTTTTATCTTTGCATTTTTGTGATAGGGGGTTGAAAATGTATACACCCAGCACCAGCCTCTTCTGTTCCAAACTATGGAAAGCATAATCAAGGGGCGGTTGAGAGATGTGGACTACCCATTTGTTGGAAATCACTTTCAACAGGGAAGGTTAGTATTGTAAACATGGAGAAATCATGGTCATTTTTCAATTGTATTTGCAGACTTGTTCCAAGGGCATGGCAGACAGCTCAAGTTCATGTGATGCTGTGGTTATACCCCAGTAAATAAAAGCCAAACTGATCATGATGATTTGATGTAGTACCAAACCCGCCTACATATTAGAAAATGGAAAACCACAATGATTTGCGTTCTATGTGAATGATTTATATTTATTCTTGGTGCAGGCCGCAAGATGTGGTTATTTTCATTGTTGGTGGAACAACATATGAGGAGTCACGCTCTGTTGCTCTCCAAAATGCCAGCAATTCTGGAACTCGTTTTATCCTTGGTGGTTCTGTCGTTCTCAATTCTAAGAGGTAAATCTGTCGTCATTCTGTTGTTCTCATGGGTACTCAGAACAGGACACCACGTCCTTGAATTATAGCAACCTTTTGGCTAATGTAGCCTCCTCCTATGCTTCCCGCATGATTACAGGAGTTCTAGCATTATATGTTTGCTTGATTTTCATACACATTTGTCCATGCATCTGAAGGACTGAGAAATTATTTGAGGTCTATTTACTAAAAGTAATATTTAGGTCAGGCTCATATCAAGTTGGCTTGAAAACCTCTCTGAGCTGGGATTGTTCACTCAGCTTCTACTTGCCTTTTGGTGGGAGCTCGGAATATTGTTGCATCCAAAAGAAACTTTGGTCCAATCAATTACTAATTCAGGAGGTGTTTGTTAATTGTTTAGGATAGATATAGGGAGTAAAGCTGATAGGAACTACTGTACCCACGCTTGATGAGATGTTCTTGTGCAGGTTCCTGAAGGACCTGGAAGAAGCTCAGAGAATAGCTAAATCCAGCACCAACGTAGTTTGAAGTGCAATTCCCATCTGTAGCTATTTGAGATCCATGTATATACTTGTTTGCGGCTTTAGAAGGTCATTGTGTTTTGATGACTGGAAGTGGAAAAGTTGTCCAGTAGATTGCAGCAGCAGCAGCTTCATGACAGGTATCGCCGCGTTGTTCCTGCAACGGGCAAGAGTTGGATTGATGTATTTCACTCCCTTGCATGGCAGTCGGAATGTGAAGAGTTTCAAAAGCCTGTAACACTGTTAAATTAATGTTCATGCATGTATTATCTCACCTAACCTTTCACGAACTCTAACGGACAGCTTCGTCACAATTTTCGGCTAACCAAGCCACAGTCAGATCTCTTGGTGCTTGGATTTTTAGTTTCATACAAGAAAAGAGGAAACCATGTTTTTCTTCATAGAGTTTCTTACATTGGTGTCAGTTTAAACGAATGAAAAATAAATTAAAATTGTTGTACACATCTATCAGACTGCCCCTTCTCCAAGTTCTTTGAAGCATCTACAAATAAAGTCTTAATATTTGACTTTTGATGAAACTTCGGCTTTATTTTTAAACCAGTCATATTGTCCGCATGCACACGAAATGTGAATTGATGATGTTCTAAGACGAAGCGTGCATGTTATGAGTGGAAGTTTGCATAAAAAGGAAAGATATATCTTAAAGAGCTACTTTCGTGGAGGTAACGAAACTATATTAGTCAATTTGAAACGATTAAGCATAATTATTAATGAAACCCAGAACAAAAATTAAAGTAATTAAGAATAGATGCTAATTTTTTTTTTACTAAGATTTTGTTAATGAGCATGAGTTACAGTAAATAGTTGCAGAATTTTAAGTTAAACTATGCAAAGCAGCTAATGCCAATCTACTTTTCTTTTCTTTTTTATTCGAGGAAACTCCACCTTCAGAAAACGCACTTTGTGAGTTCAGGTGAACTAGTAAAACCCCGACTGTTCCAGGCTTTTACAAGAGGTGCACGTCCTGACTCGAACTCGAGACCTGCTGTGCAGATCTCAAACTCTTTGTTATCATGCCCTGCTGTACAGATCTCAAACCCGTTGCTATCCCGTTTGGGACAGCTAATACCAATCGTTCTTTGCAAATCCAGCATTGGTCCAGCAAATCATCACTAAAGAAAGGCTAGGAACCAAAGTGATTGTAAGGCAATGACTAATACATATAGAGCTAATGAACAGCAACAAGATGCGTGGAGGCGAGCAACAAACCAAGATTGCCTTTCCAAAAGTGAGGGTCAATCCATTCCAAGCTAGATGGGAAAGGGGCTGACGTAATTCTAAGGTAGAAGAATATGTTGATGAATATATAAAGTAAAGCTAGATGGGAGAGTGGCGTGATGAACGAAGGTCATAACGAATGTAGCAAAGGCAACAGCCTATGAATGGAGAATTTTGATTCTTACTTTTGCAGGAGAATAATTATGTGACACCAAGCAATGGGAATTAACAAATCAAACATCGTAGTTTGCAGCAAGCAAGGGCTGAAAATACAAATGATTTTGGAAAAAAAAAAATCAATATCCAACAACACCATTTATTTTCTATTCCCACAGCACTGCTGACCTTCGCACATCATAGAATAGAAAGAATAAAAAATCAATCCTCTCATTCTCAACCTCCCAAGGACAGCACAGCCTCTCCCTGCAAAAAACAAAAGTTATTGACCGTGGCTGCCCCATGCCAAAAGAAGCATCTTCAATGAATGAATGAGCTGAATTATGAATTGAAAAAACTATGCTTAAAAGATCCTCCAAACTCAACATTCATAGCAGAGTAAGAAAATGAGCAGGACCTTAAGGATGAAAGAGGCCCAGGGCAATGTTTATGAAGGTACAGAATGCAGAATAGCCTGAAGCTTAAAAGATGTCTGAGCAGAGGCGATCAAGGGCCCCTGTGGAACACATGAACAAATAAATTCAGCATCAAAAGACAAAGGCAAAACCAATTAAAGAGTTAACCATGATTGAAATAAAACCTAAGCCTTTAACTTGCACATCACAACACTATAAATCCTTGACAGAGGTTTTGTTCAGAGCACCCCATCCAAATGACAGTGTGACCAAAAAAGACCAAAGCTTGAAAGAGAAGAGAGTATGAATTCCAAAAAAAGTGTTTTCTAAACATACCAAGCACCCAAGGAAAATGAAAGCAACAAGAAAATCCACAATAAAACCATCCAATAATGCTGCAGGAAGATACTTTCATTCATGCTTCCCACCCTCCATAGACGTGAAATCCCAAGATCATGGCTGTCATCATATTCCCTGGCATATTTGGACCCTCAGATAATAGCATGCTTTTAGTCTAAGCCACACACCATATAGGCAGTAGCAGAATCTACCTCAGAAGCAAAAGGAGAAATAAAAACAAAAAAAAACCATCGACAAACACCTTTAAAGCAACAAATCACAGACACAGACAAAATAGAAACCAACAACATGAATATAAAAACCAATCCTTGGTGCAACAACATAGAAATGTTAACTCAAAATACCAGCCACCATGGAATGCCGTCTAAAGACAATATAACATAAACCGATAAGAAACTTGAAAAAACTGGCATAGCAGCGCATTAATAGAAGTACCAGCAAGGCAACCAATAAAACAAGAATCTTGTCAGCTCAAGCATAATGAGCAGAACCCAAACCTGTGAAGCCATCAAGAGGAAATGAAAGAAAAAAAAAACCAGTTAACATGATGGTCGAAAATAAGAAAACTGAAACCAACCAAAAAGAAAAAAAGAACAGAAGGCTGGAAGAAACTACTAGTAGACAAAAAATGTCACAACACCAAATTAACCAGAAGAAGAAGAAGACTTTAAAGAGGAGCTGCAATCGATGAAGGCTGTTAAACCTAAACCACCCCACCTGCTCTTTATTATAAAAGAAGACATCAAACAGTAGCATGCTACTCTAACAAAAAGCTAAAGAAACCAGACATGAAGTGACAGAACATTAGCAAGACCAATTATTTTTTTTCATAAAGGAACCAAACCAGAACAATTGTTAATGGAACCAACCCACACACATCTAAACAGCATTTGAAGGAAAACCAGAGGCAAAGTAACTAAAACTAACAAACCAATCGCTAACACCCAATTCAACGTCCAATCTAGCACAGCAATCACCAGCCCCCTCAAAGTCACTGAAGAATGAAATTTAGGCGACTTTCTTCTCTGCTAAAAGATCTCTGGAATGCTGGCTTTATCAACATTTTATGGGCAATCTGGTTGGAGAGGAACTCGGTACGGTTTGAGAATTTCAAGCCGGGTGCTACAAGGTGCAAGATTAGGATCATGAAGTGGGTGTCGGAAGCCAGAATCCTATAATATAAAAAAGCACAATGGTGAACTCTGTTACTGTTAGAGACCTTGAAGTTTTAAAATTATTCAAGCTTCAATGCCGGCCAAGCCCATCTATTATCATAAAATAGAGCCTTCAGTTGCACAAGAAGAAATGGAGGTATAGCTAAGGGACTCAGATACCACACCTCTGAACTGAATAGTCATGTTGTAACGTCAATAAGGAAAATGTCACGTAGGGCCCTTCCCATGCAGCTCCTATGACAAAGACAATTGCGCCTTGCATAATGAATGATCATGAATGCATGCCATTCTTTGCTAGACAAACCTCACAACGCTCAACAGTCCACCAAGCCAGATGAAAACCAACGACTTCTTGGAACCCAACTCCAAGACCAGTGCACCCTCTGCAGGCGAACTTAAACCGAGAAGAGATGTGAGGCACCCCCCAAAAAAGAAAAAAACCATGAGAAAAGCAAAGAATCCAAACATGAATGTCTAGCCACTTACAGTCGAGGAGGCGCGAACACCAACTTTGCTTGCCCAAAGGAAGCCCTGATTAACAGCAGTGAGAATTGGGTGCACACGCTTCCCTAACCAATCATGCCTCCAAGAAAGAAAGCAAAGAAAAAACCCAAACAGCCCATGCTCAATAACACCTAGCCAATAAAGAAAACAATGAAAAACTCAGGCAACCCCTGGCTAAACAACACCCAATTACTGAATTCATTAAGGGTAAAACCGGCAACACACTGCTGCAATCCATGGTCAAAATGTCTGTGTCCACGGTAAAGAGTTCATGAAAACAACGACGTGTTTTATATTTTTGTTAATGTGACATTTTGTTTCCCCGGGAAGTCTCAGCATCGCATGTAACCAAGGATTGACTTTCTTATCTATAAAATGATTGGCAAGTCATCTCACCATACAGATGTATGTTGCATGTAGGATGATGATCCATTGATGGATGTGTGTATTTCATATATATGCATGAGAGTTGCTAATGCAACTTTCGAATTCTTGAAATCAAATCAATCTTTCGATTTGTGACACGACAGGGACTATTGCTCGATTATCGGAAACGAAGAGATGCTTTTAGCCACTTTCGGTGTCTATTGGTTATCATGAAACTGGCTGCATTTAGCTCCGCAAAATCCCCTAGGTGTAAGCTGTGCTTCTGCAAATACAATCATGAAACCCTAGACACTTGTCTGATAACAGGTAGCAACTCCTCCAATTGGTGCCAAGGAATTGGCTCTCTCTACGTACCCACTCCCCACCGCCATAAATGGCAACTTTAAAGCACTCGTCCCTTCCAATGGGTTTATCTCGACATTTGCTCCTTCTTCCTGTCCCTGGTGATTGTGGCTGGGTAATTGTTTGTAGGCTACTGTAGCGCAACTTAAAGATTCTGTCGCAGTTGCAGTCTCTGTAAAGCAGTAATATCAGTATCCAGCGTATCTGTATAATAATCATTATTCCTGTCAAAATCTCCTTCGGTTTTTCCTAATAGTAAATTCGCTATTCAGTTCAAAAGCTAAGTGTGAGTTTATTGTAATGAACTATATGTATTTCCATTTAACCAAAACGTGGTAAGGTTTAGTGTACGATGACGAGAATCGTCTCTAGAAAATTCCAGGATTTCCATTTATTAATTTAAAACCATTTAATTTATTCATTTGGGTGCTTGTTTTTATCTGATCGGCAGATATCTGGGTCCCCCTAGTCTAGTGGTTCCATTGATTAATGTGCAAATTCTTCCATGGTTCGTTGAATCAAAAAGTCTACGAGCTACTTTCCAATCAACAATTACTTGGATGTGATCGTCTTCAAAAAAACAAAAAACTCTTCTATTCTTGGTGTCCGGATTAACAACCCTTTATAATCTAATCTAACAAAACAAAAATCAAAATTACAACACTGTACTGTAATTTAATTTTATCTCATCGATCAGTTATAAGCAGCTAACATGCCTGGTTGATTTTTGAGCCATAGCTACCCCATTAAAAAAAACAAAAAAAACTAAAAGCACTCAATGTTTGATTGTGCATACAAATATAAAATACTGTGGAACGAATCAATAAATGATTATGTTATTATTTTTAAATAAAATCATTTAATTAGTTAGGGGTCTTTTTTATATTTTAGATGCATGGTAAAATACACCCTTAAAAAAAAATTATGATCCAAAGGATTTTCAATCATTTAATGCTTTGGTTACAAATGAGATGACAACATTGCTTATAAAAGAAAAAAAATAAAAATTATATCCTGAGGTTTTTTTTTTAATTTTTATCATGATTTTTTTGTTCTAATCAATGTAAATGAGATGCAATTTAGCCTTTTAATAATATATAAAAATTATTAAAAAATAATCATTAAAATAAGATCAGAATTTCTCCAATAGACACCCACGTTCACACACCGCCTTTCAATGGTTAAACACCACCTTCCACAGTGACATTGAAAGCATAGCGCCGTTCTCTTCCTGATGATTAGGTCTGTGCACACATTATAGTAGCGGTTGGACTCTAGTGAATTTGTTTTTCTTTTCCTCTTTTTTTTTATCTCTTTGCCTTGAATTTCACATCAACCATTCTAAAAATAAAATGTGTCCTTTTGGTTCTTAGTTGTATTAATTTTGGTTTTTTATCATTTTGATTGTTATTTGTTTTGTTTTTTGTGTTTTGTGTTTTTTTAAGTTGATTTTTTTTTCAATTTTGACCCTTAACATTTTATTTCATATAATTTTTGTATTCAATTAGATTATTATTCTTTTGATTGTAATTTTTTTTTGTTTTATCCTTTTCTTAATTTTTTTTATTTTTCAATGTAGCACCTCATTATTTTATTTCATTTAGTTCTTATACCAGATTTGATCCTTATTGTTTTGATTATTATTTGTTTTGTTTTTTAATTTTGGATGATTAAGAATTTTGCTTCGTGATTTTTTTTGTATCTGCTTTCTATGGAATACTCATAGTCTCATAACTCTGATCACGAGTTTTGAATATTAATCTGATTTAAGTTTGTTTTTTTATTGATTTTTTTTAATTTCATCATTCAACATTAGATTATTGGATCTTGAGCTTCATGATTTTTTTGTTTTTTTATGCAAGGTTATCCTATCTCATATCCTTGATCGCATGTTAGTCAAGTTAACATGAGTTGACTCAGGTTTTTTTCTGATTTTTTTAAATTATTTTTTTTTCAATTTTATCTTTTATCATTTAGTTTGCTTGAAAGTTGACCCTCATTATTTTATTTAATTTTTTCTATGTAAGGTTATCTCAGTCTCATGTTCGGGTTGTGAATTTAACATGCTGACTCAGAGTCATTTTTTTGTTCTTTTTTTATTCTAATTAGTTTGTCCTTCAACATTTGTTTTGCTGGTAATTGGGCTTTGAATTCTTTCATTTTTCTCTTTATGAGTTTTTCCGATCTCATTCAATTTTTTTTTGTTATCAAATAAGATTATTGAGATTTGTTTAAAAATATTTAGAATATATATTTTTATAATATTGATAAACTTTTATTTTTGTAATTAGTTATTAATATTTTTTTAAGGATTTTTTTTCATAATATTGGATTTTTTTTAAAAAATCATGTGAACTAATAACCTGAATTCTATATTTTACTTACTCTTTAAAAAATACTATAATTGTCTAGATATTGTTTTTTACATTGAAAAACCTACTCGCAGTAGAGGACAAGCCTATCTAATCCCATTATAGGTTTAGGGTTTTTTTTTCCCTGCTGGGTAGTCTTTACAATAAATTGTCATCAAACCCTACTAGAGCATTGCTAGTTGTGCACAAAAAGTAGGACTATGCTCACGCTCCAAATTTCATGTCTCAAAACTTTAGTATGGACCAAGTCTTGAGAGTCATCATTACATTCTAATTACGTGTCATTTTTCGTGGGTTTGGATTTCAGTTGATCTATAAGGCGGTCTGCTTACACAAGGACTGTTTCTAATAATAAAAAAATAAACTAAAAGTAGACCAAAAAAAGGTTCGATAGGGTTCTCCATCAAGTGGCAGAAACACAGGACACAACATTAAACTGGTTTTTAATAAATAAGACAGCTTGTGATGGATCAAGAGAGGAAGACAGCCTGTGATATTGCCATACAAGTAAGATCAAATGTTCTGGTCTGCGTCAACAAAACTTGCCCGATATACATTTTTATGGCAAATGCAGATCACAAGGGTAACAAACTCTATATAGTAGCGTTAATATTTCCCCCAGTTCATGATCGCCATCTAACAAAATTGGCAAAGCTAGTACAGTTCGAATAATAATATGGTTTGCAGAAACGTACGTACAAAATTCAAGGCTGAGGTCTGCCTCGAAAACAGTCCCGAATTTTACTTTTGAAAAATATTCGATCAAAAGACAAAAAGCTCCAAACTAACATGTAGTGACAAATTGGCTTGGACTTGGCCAAACCCCACCATGATGCACCTGTGTTTCTTTCTTCTCTCGGCTTTTATTATTTGCTCCAAGTTTGTGCTCCTCTGCTAAAAGATGGAGGAACAACATGCGGTGCTGTTTCCCTCTTCTCTTGCATCCAAGTCTACCAGCTCAGGGCTGTGCATGACTGCGACTTTTTTGCAGTTCTTGGAGAGCCATTTTGACTGCATGTACTTGGCTTTCCTCCATGGAGGAATATGGAGACCCTTTTCTTTAAATGATTCTTTAGCAGCTGAGCATAACAGCGAGATTATCTTGTCAAGTCTCTCTTCAGTGCCGATGAAGACTGAAGGAAGCGTGTTAATAAGCTCTTTGTATGTCTGTGTAGGCCTTGCTAACTCAAACTGAGACCTAAAATCCATATCCAGTATCAGCCTTGTTGCCTTGTTGCTAATGTTGGTGTCCATTATCATCACATCTATGTACTCATAATCACCTGTAAAGTGGAAAACTGAAACCCCAAACAGATTTTGTAAGAAGATAATAAAAGAAACATAATATTCACTGATCATGCCAGTCTTAAAAATTGATTAAAGCAAAGAGAGATGCACCTCTGTGGCCAAAAGTGGAAGCCCAAGAGGTTTTACATAGAGAAGCTTCATAACCATCCATTTGCAATCTCATGACCACCCATTTCTTGAGACTACTGGGTTCTCCCATACCTCTAACATACATCAAGACTTTGTCAAGAACCCGAGTCTCAATATCTTTCGCCTCCAAAATAATATCCTAACAAATACCAATCACGTCCCGAGAAACTAAAATCAGACATCGAGGATCTTAAAACCACCAACAAAACAGAAATGTAATCATTTTGCAATAAAAGAAAATGAAGCTACAGGAAAGAAAAAACAAACCTGCAAACTGGATTGAGACTTTCTGGGGAGAGCCTTTGAAGTTTTATCCCCTCCGAGTGTTTCAAAGCCACCACCAGTGGTTTCTCCCACCAACAATTGGTATCAGAGCCCCGTTCGTCAGAAACAGAAGTGTTTTTGGGAGATAGCCGAATTTTCAAAGTTGTCAAAAACAAGTTTTGATCATTCCAACGTGTAGAGCTCATCCATACGAACTCACTGCCGCAAAAATCAGCTCAATCGGACACCGGGGTGAGCCACACGCGCCGCCTGAAGATCCGGTGACTGTAGCCCAGTCTCACCCACGCGCGCCAGAGGAAGAAGACGAGTGACGTCCACGCGCGCCATATTTGAGCCGTTTAAGCCGCGACGAGCCGAGCCGCAAGCCAAGTCTCCAGCCGCGCCGAAGAATATTCCCAAGAATATTCCCTTTTCCAGCCTAGCCGCTAAGCCGAGCCGCTATTAGCCGAAGCCGAGCCGATAGAATATTCCGCAGAATATTCCCGGTTCAACCCAGCGAACCGCCCGTCGCCCAGAATTGGTTTTTTGACCGGTTCAACCATTTTCGGACCTGATTTCTACAAAGTCAGACCGGTTCCCGACTATTGCGACCATTCCGGATCGATCTACAGTGTCGGTTTTGCCAAATTCAACTCCCAGAAGGAGATATAGTCATTAAAAGAGCAAAATGACTACATAAAGTACACAAACACTCATCCCGAAGCTGACCAAAGACAACTATGATAGTT
>Ga0307514_10002241_pt1 | contig 20631 bp, 28 predicted proteins | sample 16_EM_MG_FD_203088 | JGI IMG/M metagenome (GOLD analysis project Ga0307514, IMG submission 203088) | Populus trichocarpa ectomycorrhiza microbial communities from riparian zone in the Pacific Northwest, United States - 16_EM | ecosystem: Host-associated > Plants > Roots > Unclassified | place...
CGGGGTGATGGGCTTAAAAACTTTATTTTTATCCACATGTAGTTATCTACAAAATTTTACATTCGTTGCGTGCTCCTGTTTCTGTGAATATCGTCCACGACGGGGTCCCGGGCTCTGCCGCTTGCCGGCCCTATACCTTATATGATTGTGGAATACGAGTTGCAACCGATCCACATTTGGGTGATTCTTGACGTAGTGCCGTATATCTCCGCTCGGCATCCACTCCGACACCATCGGGAGTGGGGCGGGGGTATCGGTAACTCCAAGGAACGAGACGATGTTGGGATGCGACAGCCGTTTCCACATGGTAACCTCCTTATCAATTCTTTTTTTGAGGTCTTTTACAAGCGGATGGTATTCATCATGAACCACCACAACGTAAGGCGCTACCCGTTTGACTTCGTGCATGTCGTCGTTCTTGTCGACACGCAGGGCCTTTATCGCCACATGTCGTCCGCCGTAAGTGCCTTTCCAAACACCACCGAAACCCGGAGTGGGGACGAGTTGTCCGCGGCCACATAGCTGTCGAAACCGCTTGGTGATGAGGGGATCAAAGGGTCGGAACCGTAGGACCTATATTGTGTTAGTACTTACATGCTCGTGCTCGTGTTTCATTATCCTTATCAAAGACTTCCAAGAGCGCATTACCCCCTTCGGTCTGCGTATCTTTGGGCGCAGACTTGAGGCATTTGGCGAGGAACTTTGGGAAATCGTCCGGTCGCAGTTGATCAAGCCGGACCGCGAATCCGAGTGATCGAAGATCTACCAAAGGACTATCAGCCTATCTGCGGACAATAAATAAAAGCTGGTTTACATGCCTCCTCCGACGCAGGGCATACCTTGAATCCGGGCGGTAGTGGGGTTAGAAAACTTGTGATGCATGCATCGGGCTTCCCATAGAAGCTCCGGGTCCTTATTCCAACAATCCTCGAGCATTTCCCATACCGGGTCCGATAACCATCGAGTTTCCGCCGGGTTTGTTGGACGGACCGTGACGATGCGATGTGGGAAGGTATCCTCACGAAAGTCTCCGTAGGGTACAATACCCACAAGGACCTGGCGACGGTCAGCGCGCCGAATAGTCCGGATGGGAGAGGTTTACCTCGAAGGCTAGGAGGAGATAATATACAACCAGCCTCACCGGGAACACGCCCTAGACTAACGAAAGCCGAAACAGGCTTGGGACATCTACGCCCGCGTCCTTGAGTCCGAAGAGCATCACCATGGATTCGAAAGGCAGGATTAGGAGCACGCAACGTGGTGGTTTCATATCAGCCTCATGATCTGGCGTCGTGGGCCTGGTGGTTCCGGGTCAAAGGCACTCCGTCGAAATGCATCAGGGTTATGGTGGACAAGATCATTCGTCTGTTACGTGAGCACCCTTCGTGTACTACACAGCCGTTTTTCAAGAGAACAGAATGGAATTCAAGATTCAACGCAAGTGCGCAGAAATTAAAAACTACGTTACAAATGCAGATGGACCTTCCAACTTAAACGCGAGGTAATGTGTTCATAACGAGACGTTTGCCCCTCCGGGTTCAAAGCGGCAGCGACGAAACGGGACAAGTGACGGAGGACAAAGTGAGCGTGGGGAAGCAATAGAAGTCACGGTGACCCAGGGTCATCACTTGGAGGAGGAAATCGATTATGGTCGGAACGGAGGGCCTTCTACTCACATCTTCTGCCCACGCAGATTGAATCAGTTCCCAGAGATCGTCCGCCAGCCCGAGTTCGGTTGCTTCCGAGGGCCGCTCAGGTCGCTCGCCCGACATGACGCCCTTGATGACCGCCGGGTTATACCGGTATGAGTAGAACGGGATAAGACCGGTGAACACCTGCGAGGGAAATGCGCGAATGTGCGGTTAAGTCTGCACAATTTCAGCCAGAGAGTTTGCAGTACCTCGATTGCAACCATAGCGAAGGAATATACGTCAGATTCTTTGGTGGAGTGGGTAGGCAGATTCTCATCCACGAGAGTGGGACGAATGAGCTCCGGCGCCATCCACCTAAAGGTCCCATGGGGTCCACGTGCGGAAGTCTGCGTGCAACTGAAGCTGGCGATAGACGAAAGGCCAAAGTCTGCTAAACAAGCGGTACCCGTAGCGTTCACCAAAATGTTGTCCTAGAAGAACCAAGAGATGAACCGTCTGTATTCACTGGGGAAACATCGGAGACACGTACACCTTTAAGATCACCGTGGATAACGTCGTGGGCGTGCAGGAACTGTAATCCGTAACAGATATCGAGGAGCTGACATGACATCAGAATACACGTTGAATGAGAGGGAAGAGGCGATGGGCATACAAGTTGCAATCGATCCGCTTGAGGGCAATCTTGGACGTATTGCCGTACATTGTCGTTCGGCATCCACTCCGACACCATGGAGAGTGGAGCGGGGGAATCACAAACCCCCAGGAATGGAACAATATTGGGATGGGATAAGCGTTTCCACAAAGCAACCTCCTTGTAAAAGACCTGGCGAGGGAGGTTAACCTGGGCAGGCATCTCGGATAACCCCTCCCCACCCGTTTTATTTTGCGTATGTCACCCTCCCTGTATATGCGCAGCCCCTTGACTGCCACAGGTCGTTCGTCGTAGACTCCTCGCCAAACATCACCAAAACCTCCAGAATTCACGGGTAAATCTCCCATTGCAACCAGACTCCCGGGGATGACATGAGAAAGAGGGAGAAGTCCAGTGAGGCTGCATAGTTGCCTAAACCGTTTGAAGATGACAGGGTCGAAGGGACAGGATCTCGAGACCTAAATTACCACACGTGCATCGCGTCAACATACTGGAAGCCCTCGTGCCTCCGCGGCGTACCTTGTCAAAAACTTCCAATAGGGCTTGAGCCTCTTCCACTTGAGTTTTCAACCTCAAAATATACTGGCCGTAAAAATGACGCTGCTCAAACGCGGACCGGAGACACTTGGCAAGATATTCCGGGCAGCTGTCTACTTGAAGTTGGCCAAGATGGGCGGCTAATTTAGCTGGATGACAAAGGGTGGTACCAAGTAAGCGGGTGATTGACAAAGACGCCCTCGTCACCTACCCTCACCAACGCATGGTATACCTCCAGTTCGAATGTTTCGAGGATCGCAAAATCTGCGCCGCATACATTGGGCATCCCACCGCAGTCCTCGGCTTTTACTCCAACAGTCCTCAAGCATCACCCACACCGGGTCCGGCAAGGCTTTCGTGGCGCTCGCCGGACGGGATGGCCTCTCTCCGGCGATGATAGACGCGGGAATGATATCTTCGCGGAGGTCTCCGTAGGGTACAGTACCTGTAAGGATCTGGGAATACGGAAACAGTCAGTGTATAGTGGAGCCCTCGGAAAACAGGCTGACCTCAAAAGCGGTCATTGCCAGGGAGTAGGTGTCACTTGCTTCGCAAGGACTATAGCTCTTGGGATCGTGTTCCGAAAAGTCAAGGAGTTCGGGGGACATGTACCGCCGTGCATCCGGCTTGGATGATGTTATCCGTTCTGGACCGATCGAGGGACCTGTGGTTATATAATTGACCCCGAAGTCTGTCAGGCATGCTTGTCCGCTATCGTCGATTAAAACATTCCTCTGCGAAAAGTGGATTCAGTCAGGAAGTTCACCCACAGATACCTCCTCGCTTACAGGATTTATGCTTCCATGTAGCGTCCCTTTGGAGTGGAGGTATTCCAAGCCGTAGGCCGCCTCCGCAAGCTTCCCAACATGCTGTCAGATGACGCCCCCATAATAGGCAGATATGCCCACCAGCCGTAGTCTGTCAGCTTTCGGATGTCCCCTCACGTGTTCTAGGATATTCCCATTTTTGAGCCAAGGGATTATCACAGAGAAACTGATTCTCGTCTGAAAAGAGACATCGAAAACTCCGAGGACGGGGACTATGTTCTGGTGGGAAAGGCGTTTCCATCGTCCTGCCTCACGATAAAACGTCTACGTAGGATCAGTGCCCATTCACGGTTAGCTTAGGGATGATACTTGCATGTCTTAGCGCATTCAACATTGCACGAGAGCGCGAGTAACGTTGTAGAACCTTGACGCAAACCAGGTCCCCCGTTTGCCTCCTTCTTCGGAGGGAACCCGCCCTGTTGACCTTGGAGCATATTTCATCAGAAGGGGCACTTTAATGACGAGAAAAAGCACCGACGAGACACAGTTCGGACAACATGGGACCGTGGTATCCTGCCTTTAAGTTTGAATTGACCGCAGCGGAGTGCGCGACCTTTCCATTGCATTTGTGAGAAGTCATGGGTAACTTCCTGCAGGAAACAAAATGTACCCCATTGTATACTTGTCGGATTAGATCCCCCTCCGAGGGAACGCGAGGAAATTCTGGGAGGGCCAAAAGGGCATTTGTCAACGAGGGTCGTAGTGCACACCTAACGTTGAGGACTCACTGCGGCGGGTTGGCATGACAGGGGGGTCGAGGGTCTAGAGGAAAATCCCTACTAGAGTTCAGCTTTTGGTGCATGGATGATATACACCCAGCCTCGCTGGAAACATGCCATAACCTCATGAAGCTAAAACATTCATTCAAAGGTCCTTTATGACGCCACCTAATGTACGAGGAATGCCGCGTACTGTGGGGTTGTCACTTCATATATTGCCACTGGTTGGTGGTATCCACTACACGGCACGCACGGCAGATTGAATAGAAGATAAGATCAGCACCGTCCAATCTCCAGGAATAAGTGCGAGATGCAAGGCGTGCGTTCAGCAGTCTGGTGAATCTGAAGCGGGGATGGGAGCTCACACTGGTCTGCAGTGGAAGTCGGCAACCAGCTGGGTTGACCGATCGCGATTCTAGACGAGAACCGCGCTGAGCGCTCTCCTTGTGCATGACGCAGGATGTCCCAAAGTAACCAGCCAGAGACACCCGTTAGACTTTCCAAACTGCCCATCGACGTGCTTCTCAAAATCTTCGACGATTGCGACGTTGCGGACATTCTCAACCTAGCCTTGGTCAGTAAACACAATCGGATACAATGGTGAATCAAAACTCACCCTTGTCCACGTACCCCAGACTTGCAAGGAACTTCGCATGGTTACAGACGAACGACATGTATGGCTCACCCAATTCAAGCGGCGCTGTACGGCATTTCGACAAGCTCCGCTCCATTCGAGAACGAAGGAGTTATACTTGCATTCTACCCTTCAACTGAAATCGTGGGCCATCCAACAAGCACGTCTAGACACACTCTGGATACAAAACGAGGACGCGAACGACAATATAACGTTTCAAAACGTTCATATCAATGATCCGAGAGAGATCCGCTACTCCTCCACCATCCTACTCCCTGGTGGCGAGCATTTGGTGGTATTCACCTCCGAGAAGGAATTCATACTGAAGAAGATCGAAGAAGGAAACGACGTTGGGCACTCGGGATTGCTACTGACCGACGTGGCGCGCTACTCTCCATCGGGCTCGGGACATGTTGATCATTTCGATAAGGTGTTCACAGATACGATCTGTGAGTATCCACTCGTCGCGTACCACGACAAGGGAAACGCAAGGTATGCCACCTCACTGTGGGTCGTTCACCCAGGATTCGCCGTTCTCAGTGGTTTCGATTTCCAGCATCACCATCCTGCGCCTGGATCACGACTCTGGAACGATCTCCGTGCAAAGGAGGCTTCAAGTTAACCCTCGCGGCGGGGTTGAAGTTTACCGCATGAGATATCTCGCCATCCGAGGAGATTCTATCTTGTGGTTCTACAGGGATGGCACCGGTAGACCTCTGGAGCGTTTAGTTGTCGCGAAACTTGACGACCCCGAAGGCGTTGCGACAAGGCATTTCAATCTGGATTGGGGTGTGGTAGGAAATAACTACGCTTACGCTCAAAGGGGTTACGGCTTATGCGACGTTACGTTTCTAGCTCACAACCAGGTCTTCAAATTTCGAAGTTCTCACCGCGGACGCCTTCTTACGATATGATTATGACGGGATCCACCTCTACCACATTCCTCGCCTATCATCCGAGACACAGCCACAAGGCGGCAATGACAGCCCACCAACCCCATCAGCCGTTTGGAGTTACTTCGACGACGGTGTATTCCATAGATACGGCGGTCTCTATTACGACCGCACAGACGCCGTTCTTCCAAACTTCTACCTGCACAATGACAAGTCCTCCCATATAATCGAATTCGGGATGGATACATCGGCAAACACGAAACATGACCCTTACATCGAGTATCCTGTCATCTTGAATCATATCGTCACTCCAATAAACGACTTTTCCATCAGCAGGATTCGTTTCCATGGGGCGAAGGGTCGAAAGGGCGCTCATCTTTCCGCTCGTTCTGCCACCTGGGAGTTTCGTGCCGAAACCGTGCTTGTTGATAAGTTCGATAGGTATGGACACTTTTGTGCCGATCTCAGGCGGTGCGAAGTGTCAAACTTGGGCGAGTGTTGGGTCGAGGCGATGGACTACGACGAAGTTACGGGAAAGATTCTCCTGCGGATCACTGGGGAATATGAGGGTTTTACCTGGGGACCTTTTAGACTGCTCCTTGGAGACCCTTCACGGTCATGACATGGAAACTTTCGTAATTTGTCATCGGGACTTTGAGAAGCTTAGAAATGAAATCGAGGCGAAACGCATAGATAGCGATAGATACGCTGATTTAATGAGTAAAACCTAGAATCTAGAAGAACAAGGCAGACATTCCTCAAGTGGAAACGGAGGGATACCATGAGATAGCAGCCTTCAGTTGGTCGGGTACTCCATACAACTGGCACAACACCGCTAGGAAGACAATGAGGGTAGCGAAGGCGAAAAACAATGCCCAGCTCCGTGCTGTGAGAAAGGGTGTCAACATCCTTGTGTAAAGGGTGCGGTGGAGGACGTACATTGATTGCCTAGGTTTTTTGGAATTGACACGACACGGACGGTATTGTCTGGGCTGCCGGAAATAAGGAGGTTCGATGTGGGATTGAAACGCAAGGTCGTTGGGGGGAACTCGTGGGCTTTGAGGATTGTGAGCAGTGGCTAAAGGAGCTCGATGAGCCGTCTCGATCCCTTCACTTGGATGGCGAACGACTCTGCTCACCGCTAAAGTTGTTGAGTCCAGGATCCCGATCGAATAATCCGAAGACCCGAATGCGAGGTATTTGCCGTTCGGGCTAAGATGGAAAGTCGGTTATCCCCGTAAACCGAGCACGCAACCGATGCGAGCTTCTCACCTCATGTCAAAACATGTGACACCCTTGTCGCTGACTTTCCGGCTCTTCGTGACTTCCCAACCACTAACATCCCATTTGGAGATGTACGCCTGCCTGGGTGTCACTTTTGATCGCGCTTTTGCGCGCGAGGTGGTGGTGTTTGAGATGGTGTAGAGGATGTTCTCGTCCGAGGGGTGCAATCTATGGGGTAAAGTCAAACAACATCCCGATGCCAAGACATAGGATTCACTTGCCTAGCCGAACGGAACGTGAATTTCCCATCCACGCCCGGTATTGGCGGGACGGGTATAGTTTGGATGGCCTTCAGGGGTTTTTCTGCGTTGCCGTCCGGTATGGGGAAAACGATTATGTTTGTGGATGTGACGATAAGTATCTAAAATGGACCCTATCAGGTCGGAGGTGAATGGATGTAACAACTCCACGGACCTGTTTCAAGGAGAATATCGCATCGTAGATTTCACCTCCAACCTCAACCAGTGGGGCCGCTGGTTCAAGGAAGGGAAATTTGAGGACATGAAACTGCGCAGATAATTAACGGTCTGAGGGGAAACCCGGTAGAGTGGTCCAACTGACCAGATGGAGACCAGCTGCAAGGAGGAGCGACCCGTCCCGAGATAGGGAAGTGGCTCGCTGGAGCGTCACGTTAGATACAAGTCGGACACGAGTTAAACACGACCATACCTGATAATCTTCCGGATCACCAGCGCGCAACGTTCCTACAGAACCTGCGGGTTGTATGCTGGGTGGACGTAAAGCTGATGGTGGGCACAGATATGGTCACAAACATACTGTTTATCCTTGACGTTATAAACTCTGCAGTTTTTGTTCTCGCCCTTTTCAATTAGTTCCAAGGGGCCATTGATTCCACACGCAAACATCCCGGTCTGCGATCGTGGTGATTCACTGCGCTTCCACGTAAGTACGTCTCAGTTGGCATACCTTGGGGTTGGCAATCATGCTCATGGGAGCGTCTGCATCTTTCTCAAGTTCGAACTCGTGCAGAAGCTCCATAGAGCTGTCTCCATCTAGACGAAAGAATCTCTGTGGTTCAATGCTACGTCATGCCATGAACTGCCACGGCAATCTGTCTGGCGCACCATCTTGTTCTTGATTCCCGCTCTGCTGGAACCTCCGCCACCCCCAAGGATGACTTCATTGTCCGAGATGAAGGCGATAGAGTAGACTGGGAAGGCTTTGAGGGGATGGGACGTGTGTTTCACGCGCATGGTGAGCTTTAACGCTGGGAAATGGGAGACCGATCGGTGGTGGGAACGTGGGAGGTTGACACGATGACCACGGTCCGCGTGCACCAGTAGCCTTAACGCGCGGTCAATCCTCGCTCTCCACCACCACCGGCTTTATCTCTAAACTACCATGGATGGCCCACAAGGATACGTGCCCGAAATCCAATTCCCAGAACTCGAAAAACATACCGTTATCGGTGTTTTCGTGGCCATCGCCGGAAACATCCTAATCTCACTCGCCCTCAATCTTCAGAAACTCTCTCACAGACGAAGAGATCTGGCCGCTGCGGAGGCCGAAGGACAAAAGCCACAACGTGATAGGACCGATACCACGAGGCTACCAAACCCGCCGATGGAGAGGGTCCGAGAGCTTTCGTACGAAGGCGGGGATGAGGATTGGCCGGACGCAGAAGAGGGAGAGCTGGATACAATTCGCAGCCCCCAGCTCGAGTCGGAGCCTCTTCTTCCTAGGGTTTCGAGCCATGGCTCGACAGGCCGCATCGCCCATAAGAAACGTGCGTCGCTCTTCCGTCTCTTTCTCCCCGCCAAGCCACCACACTCCACGCGTCGGCCTCCCGCTACGTCGCAAACAGCCGTACGTCCACCCCCGATGTCGCGTGCAGGTAGCGCTACCTCGACTTCCTCGAGCGTTGTGTCAAATGGGAAAGAGAGCGACTACCTCAAGTCGAAGCTGTGGTGAGCATGTTAATCCATCTTCGCTCGCCAATTTGACGGGGAAGAAGGTGGGCCGGGTTTTTGTTGATGAACGTTGGGGAACTTGGAAACTTTATTTCCTACGCATTTGCGCCCGCTTCCGTCGTGGCTCCCCTTGGAACCGTGAGTGACATCGGAATCGGCCCGATCGTGATAGATGCCCTGATTCGTGTTTAGTCTGCTTTGATTGCCAACTGTTTCTTTGCACCACTCTTACTCAAGGAACGCTTCGGGAGGGTAAGCGCGCGGCAGCTCCATACCCTGTGACTCTCCTAACAAAGTTTCAGGTCGAGTTTCTGGGGATTTTCATCTCTATCCTGGGTGCTGTTACCGTCGTGTTTTCGGCCAATACTTCCGATACACGTTTGGACCGTGATGCCTTGATAGCGGCCGTTACACAAAAACCATTCATAATCTACTCAATTGTCTACATTGTCGGCGCTTTCATCCTCACGGGTCTGTCAGCCAGCAAACGTGGTCGTAATTGGGTTTTTGTGGATGTCGGGTTGTGTGCTCTCTTTGGTAAGTGGATTGTTTTTGAAAGTGTCCTTTCTCATCTAGTGCAGGAGGGTTCACCGTGTTATCGACCAAAGCGCTGTCGACACTTCTCACAATGGAATGGATAAAAATATTCACCGAGTGGATCACTTATCCAATCATTGCCGTAAGTTTGGTTTATGGCTCCCGCTATATACAGTCCCCCCATGAACACCATTGCTTCTAGATCCTCCTTGGCACCGGAGTTGGCCAAATAAGATACTTGAATCGTGCCCTGATGCGGTTTGATAGCAAGGTAATCGGCTGAGCTGGAACCATCCGAGATCCACTGAGCGTCCATTAGATCGTTGTACCTGCACAGTTCGTGCTTTTCAATCTGTCCGCCATCCTGGGCTCCGCCATTCTCTACGGAGACTTCAAAGAAGCCTCTTTCCACCAGCTCGTCACATTCATTTACGGATGCGCCGCGACTTTCGGAGGTGTATACCTGATTGCTATGTACTCTGATCCGCAAGAAGAGGACCCGACTGTCAGCGACCCTGAATCGGCCACTGCCCCATCAACGCCGGAGGTTCGACTGGGGACCGTCGGGAGGCGTAACAGACGCATTGCTATGCTGGACACTGCTAGATCTCCATCGTTGCGTAGAAAACCGAGCACATCTAGCTTGGTTGGGTTCTCCCCAGCACAGGTGGGAAAATCGCCTTTCGAACATGCGTTAGGTGCTGATTGGGCTTACGACAGCGCCTACTCATCGTTCACTCACCCGTGGATGACGATGACGTTCTCCCGAGCCCCAACACTCGAAGATGGTCGATGAACTGGCCAGCTGATGAAACCATGGACCGTCAACACACCCTTAGACGCACACCCCTGGCTCAGGACACCCACCTCCCTCCGCAACATGCCCAACGGGACGGGGAGGAGCTTGACGATATATTCTCCACACAATGACACCCTCGTTTATTAGGCCTGGATATCGGCATCGTGCCTCGTCGTTTCCGCTTGTCCGCTATTTGTCTGTGCTAATTTACTTTATTCTCGATATTTTGGTTTGTAGTATGTGCTCGATACCATTCTCTACAGTAGCCAGCACCCTATTATCACAATCCTTAGACTGTTCAATCATAGCTCATCTTTGATTTCCCCGTGATCGGCGAGATGGTCCCATTCCGTTCTTCCGATGGCCATGCAATGATCCATGGTCCTCGTGCTACACTACTCCAGACCGTTCATTTTTCGGCTTGACGTCAAACTTTGGTCAAGGCGGTCTCGTCATTGAACCACAGCACTCCCTCACCCTCAACTCCCACTCAATTCACCGCTCTCGCGTCGCGCGAAGAGCATAAGTTCACCAAGCTGGCTACCAGAACACGGAAAAACGAACCCACGACATACATGTTCACTGGTTTCCAACCCATGGAACCCACGGAAACAGAGTTGGCGTCTCAAGCTCTAGCAGAAGAGTCCAGCTACCGGTTTCCGTACTTCTCCGCGAACGACGCTGTCACATTGGGCTTGTCCCTCAGGAAGAGATTCAAAGCCTCGACGAGGTATAGTAAAGGCAAAGGCTTGGTCATCACGGTGCAAACCGTCGCTGGTCACACGTTATTTGCGTGCACGGTTGGGGATTTGGGTGGTGTTTCCGGTGTGGGCGATGTGAGCCTGGACAGTTGGAGCGTATTGGAGGGGATGGTGAACATCGTGAAGAGGACTGGCCATTCGAGTTATTATGTGGAGAAGGGGATGAGCGCGATGGCCAGAGGCCAAGCTGGCGTACAGTCTGATTTGAGGGTGTATGGAGGAGGTTGGTGACTTTAGGCCCCTTCTGTGTCAGTGTTCCCCTCATTTACGCGTCCCGCATCGTAGCATTTCCGATCTGGCTGGAAGTACGCCAGCAATCACCCCCGCATTTTTGTCTGGGAACGCTTACATCTTACTCTATAGAATGCACTATGTTGTCCCATCGCCGTTATCGGCTGTTACTCCGGTTCGAGTAAGGATGATCATCACGTAGGTCCCCTCGACTTTTATTCGAAGGTTGCCTCGTTGATATCGTGGTCACGATCCAGCTGGTTGTAACGTCAATCAAGGACTTCCTCAAGAAACTCAGGGGCGCAGAGGCGGTTTCCGCAGCATACCCCCCTACGGAAGGAACCGCGGTGCCGATGCAGATCCCAGAACCAAGCATAAGTGCCATGGAATCCCACCGTCGGCAATCCGGACTGGAATATGCGCCGAGCCAACCAGTACGCGATCCAGACTCGCCGAACCCGAACTATGGCTAACCTTGTTTTGCAGGAATGGGCGACAGAAATTGGGCAACGCTCAGGCCTTGAGTATTCGTCTGATGAGGGGAGACAGTAATATAGCAGGTATATTACGGGTGTGGGATTAAAGATGCTGACAAGCCATCATACTTGAATCAACTCGTGAACCGAAAGCATTAACAGACAATATGTTAGGATCAGTGTTCCTCCTCTCCGCGGGGTTCACTGGGATACTTAAGGACACGGATGTTTTCTGAGGGACGATCGTCTAAGTCATTGATATATCAGAAAAGCACTATGGGCACTCACCGTGTCTCAGGAAAATCTGCCGTTGGGCACTGGGGGACCCTACCTCAGCATCTGGGTCACCGTCTCGGAGTTCATAACCAGCCTCAACATAGACCTGAGCACCCTTGGGGATGGTACGGAGGAAGGTATTCGAGACGGGGCTGAAGGAGAAGATTGTGTGCCATGAGGTGGTACTCGGAGGTCGCGCTGTGTTTCGGAATTCATTAGGGGTGGTTCTGTGTTGCTGTAACGAGACCGAATTACTTACTACCGTCGGCGTTAGGAGAGGGAGGGGGGTAGTTGCTGGTGGCTACGGTGTATCTAAAACCATAGGTTATCACACAGGCGAGACACCGAAACTCCTCCCGGAGACTCACGTCACAAATTCTTTATCTGTCTTGGTTGTACGTGTCTCTGGGTTTTTACCCAGACGCCCGATGAGGATGAGCTTTGCCAGGTCGGACGCTGACGGCCGCGACGATGAAAAAGCCTGTAGGTTATGAGATATTAGACAACATTGCGGAGATGAAAACAGCAACATACACGCGACCCAACGCGTAGAACGGCAGGAGAACGAGAGAGGAACATCATTTCTATGGGACAGGAGGAGAGGGTAGAGTTCTGCACGTGACGCGATCGCAGCGCTCTCTCCCTTTTGGTTGTAGGATTCCCCTCAGACAACGACCACGACGAACAGCCAAATCTTCGGCGAGCTGAAGACTTCGGCTTGATCAACGACCTCAATGTCACGACACAGGCTAGTCCGCAATCTTGATTACAATGGTCAGCCTAAAGCACATCGCAAGGATTATCAGACTCGTACTCAACCAACCACCAGCTGAACTCGCGGCATATGATGGCATCTCAGATAGTCAAGACGAGGAGATGATGACAGAGGAGCAACATGGTGCGATTTGCCGTCGTCTATCTGCACTTCCCCCCTCATCTCATGGTCTTAAAGCGCAAATGATTGATGGTCTGGAACAAGTGCGAAACATACTGGGTGATCAAGAGCAGTCAGGTTTCCCCGATCAGGCCATCAAGGACGCTCTCTGGGAGTTCTTTTTTGACGTAGACAAGAGTGTGGTTTGGCTGTTAGGTGTGTCCCATCGCCTCCATCCAGGTCGCGTCCGCTTACACCGCCGTCGCACAGAGGAGAAACAAAAGCGAGAAGCGGCCAAGGAACGAAAGGGTGAGTTTCGTTCATACCATTGCCTCCAATTTCCCCGCCCCCTCCTTCGTCACATGTTCGGATGTGTTTGGGCATCAGCTATGCTATCAGATCGATGGCAAAGAAGGTGCATATCTTTCGGTTTTTCCCATCCCCCTTGTCTCATTGCCCCCGCTTCCAACGCTCGTGACTCGTGACTCATGCACACTCCCTTGTTCGTGATGACAGATGTGGATGGAAAACCTCTTCCACCTCTCCCCGCACCCGAATACGGACAACATCAGTATGGCCCACTTCCAGCGGGTGTGGCTACGCCGATGGGTCACCCAGAGTACGACGAGTACGCGGACGATGGAGAGTACTACCACCCCGACGATTACGGCTCCCCAGAGTACGGAATGGACTACAATCGGCTGAGCACGATTTCCGAGCGGACTGAAAGGTCGGAGTACTCAAAGCACTATCCCTCGGCGAGGCAAGTTGTCTACCGAGACTCGATATCGTCCAATACTGAGTATGAGGCATTCCGAGGTATGTACTGCAACTTTGGCAGTTGGGACATGTGTTCACCCCTGTCACAGAATCGCGATTCACCGCAACCCCTCTTGCACCTATACCTCCTCTACCCGAGGATTCTGATTCGCAGTCATCTTTAACCACACCAAGGCAACGGAATGCCTTGGGGCTTGAAATTGAGACACAGAACGATTACCCCCCTCCTCCACAACCACACTATGAGCAACGCGAGGCTCGCTCCCCTTCCCCTACAACCACAGAGTCCACAATACCCCCTCCGCCGATAGAGAAGAGCATTGCAGGTACTCCGAAAAAGTCGAAACTATCTGAACTCGCCGATTCGAGGTCCACGATGTACAGTGCTAAAAGCTTCCGCACGATGAGTTCACGGTCATTTGCGGTTGACAATGCTTCCATCCTCACGTACCCCATCCTTCGACCTTCCCAAGCTTCCCGGCTCTCTCTGAACTCTGAGTTCGCACCTTCCGAGGCATCCACATCAGAGTCTTCTTATATCCGACGAGCGGTGGGTGTTGCGATGGAACAGGAAAGCTCGGAAGCCAACCCGGAGGTCAACCCGGACCAGCCATCTAGCAGATCGACAGATGACGGATCATCTACTGCTACTGAAACTCCACGACCAGTTTCCCAGCAGCAGGGTAACCGTGGCACATCCAAACTCGCATTACTTGCGCAGTCGAAGGCGAAACAAAACCCAGAAACAATCGTTTCCTGGGTCCGACCGCCATCTGCGACTTCGCGGCGATCACGGTTACCAGAGGCCAAGGAGCACAGTACCCGCACCAAGTTTGTCACCCCGATTGGAAACGGGCCTACTGCGACGACTGCGATCACGACTTCATACCAATCATTGGGCAATCTCATGCCCCGAGGCGTTTCTGGTCTTCCGCCTTCGTTCCCACCTCCAACTGATGAATCGAGGTCAACCCCTTCCCCTGTTTCTACAAGATCCGCGCAATCACGACCGAAGTCGAGCTCCTCGCAGAAACCTCAGTCGGTCACAAAGTCCGCATCTCTGTCTGCGCCTTCGAAACCTTCCAAACTCGCGATGAAGATCAGACAGGCGCAACAGCAGAGGGAGATCCCCGAGGCGGATGTCATAGAAGATATGCGAGATCCTGTCAAACCGCTATTCCTCCCAACCGGAGAACCTAATGCCAAACCGTCCCCCTTCGCATCCGTTCTTCTCGACGAGGACGATTCTGGGAAGAAGTCAAGTCGGAAGAAGGATGGGAGCCGTAAATCGCGTCGCGACGATAAAGAGGTACCCATAATGAAGACGGCTGGTCACGTCACAAACCCACCTGCATTTGCTTTCGACGTCCCGAGCCCGGACGACATCGTATTCAGCGCCAGGAAAGGCACATCCCTCTCTCAGAAAGCTGATGCCCGCATCAGATCTAGTTCCTCAACCACATCCCGTTCATCTTCCCACACCGTCTCTTCCGTCCCCAAGCGTGTTTCATCTACAGCGTGACTGTGTTGTGCTGATAATCGTTTCTTTTTTTCTTCTGATTCTGCTCCCCTTCCGGTTGATGTGCCACTATGCTGCTGCTGCGCCTGTGTTTTTCCTTGCGGTCATATGTATCGCTGTGCTGCCAATTTCAACGTCGTTCGTTTCCGATTTTTCTCTTGTCTACTGTTTGACCCGGTCCTTGACGCGATAGCCGCCGCGGAACGCGAGAAAGCTAAGAAGAAAGCAGCTCAACAATCGGCTCAAAACTCGAGGGTAGGGACACCGACTACGACGCCTAAGAAGAAGAAAAAGATGAACACTAGTTCGGGAGGCGTCGGGTCCCCTCTGATGTCTGGAGCCTCTACCCCAGTTCCTCGTCCCCTAGGAACCGAGAAGCCGGACCAACAGCTATTAGATTTTGCCGGACTGAATTTACAGGTTGATGAACCACAATTTATAGAAGAAGAGGTCCCGAAGGTTTCGCTTGCACGCGAGAAACTACTGGAAGAAGTGACCAAGGCGCTCCAGACCGGCACGGAGGGTGGAAAGAAAGGTGTAAATTTGGTTGTCATAGGTAATGTGTGTCGACCTTCAGGACGATCTCTGGTGTCGGTTGACTGGGCAGTGATTCAGGTCACGTCGATGCTGGAAAATCGACGCTAATGGGCAGGATGCTCTATGAACTCGGAAAGGTGGAGGAGAAAGAACGAGTAACGAACGAACGAGCGAGTGGGAAAATGGGTAAAAGCAGTTTCAGTTGGGCGTGGCAGATGGACGGGACGGCTGAAGAACGAGAGAGGTACTCTCCAGAGATGTAAGCTGGGTCCGGTTTTAATTCCTCTGAGTAGGGGAATCACCATGGACATCGCTCTCAATTCGTTCTCGACTTCACATCGGCATATCACGATCCTCGACGCGCCAGGGCACAGGGATTTTATCCCGAACATGATATCTGGTGCTTCACAAGCAGATTGCGCCTTACTCGTCGTCGATGCGTCTACGGGAGAGTTCGAGGCGGGGTTCGATAGGGGCGGTCAAACCCGGGAACACCTCGTGCTCGTCAGGAGCTTGGGGGTTGCCCAGGTTGTAGTGGCTGTGAACAAGCTGGATATGGTTAGATGGGACGAGTCGCGGTACACGGAAATCGTGGATGCGCTCAAACCGTTCTTGCTCCAAACTGGGTTCCAGAACTCGAAGACGAAATTCGCTCCCGTCGCTGCAATGACTGGGGTGAATTTGGTCAACAGGGATGGACCTGATGGAGCGAGGTTGAGGAAGTGGTATAAGGGACCTACCTTGGTCGATTTATTAGGTACGCGACCTTGAGTTCTTCTTGCCTTTAAGCCAAGGGGATTTTTGACTTTACGGACCCCAATAGATAAACTAGAACCTCCAGTACGGGACATCACCTCATCCTTCAGATTCCCCATCTCGAACGTCTTCAAAGGCTCGGGATCCGGTATTGGAGTCACGGGACGGGTCTGCGCAGGTATCGTCCAGACGGGAGAAAAACTGAGGATCGTACCGGGAGATGAATCCGGGGTTGTGAAAAGTAAGGGGAATATATTCTTGAGCTCAGTCGATTTTGTGACTGATACAAGGGTATTCTCTCCCCTTCCAAAATAACAGTGATCTCGTATGAAGGGGACAGTATCCCTTGGGCCGCGGCTGGACAGACGGTCACATTGTACATGACGGCCGTCGACCCGATTCATTTGAATGTGGGGAGTATATTGTGCCCGTCGACGTCGATCGTACCGCTCGCGACGACTTTCACGGCTAGGGTCATCGTGTTTGATATCGCGATGCCCATAACTGCTGGAACTTCGGTACGAAAAAATTCAACTGACATCGACGATCATCTTCTCTCTCTTATATTTTACCTAGGTCGAGTTGTTCCACCACTCGCAAGACATACCCGCATACGTTTCGAAGCTTCTGTCGACGGTCGACCGTTCGACGGGGAAAACGGTCAAGCGATCCCCGAGAGTGCTGACGAAAGGCGTTTCGGCCGAAGTACAAATCGCTCTTCGCTCCGCAAGGGGAACCGGCAGGGCATACCCTATGCCCCTCGAGACATTTGCAACAAACAAAGAGATGGGGAGAATTTTGATTAGGAGGGGTGGGGAAACCATCGCCGCAGGTATGGGGGTCCTATGACGGGATGGGGATTACGTGAAGCTGACCTCATTCGACCCAGGAATCGTCTTGTCCATTGATGGATAGACCGGTCCTTTGCCACGCGACGATATATGGGGTTACGGGAAAAACTCGCCATCAGTATTCTCAAGAAAACTGCTCGCGATGGAAAGGGTGACGCTCTACATACAAGGAAGAGTGAAAAGGGTGCAGGATAGGGAAGGAAGCATAAGAAAATAAGCAACCGGCACAGAGATCATGTACAGAGGGCAGCAAGAAAGAGGGGTCTCGTCGACGCACCCACAAAACCGTAGCATAAACGCAGGGACCAAGAGAGGGGAAAGCAAAGAACAGTCTAGGAGGGAGAGCCAATATATTACAAGCGAACTGATAGCAGTGTGAGGGGGAGATCGAGTGAGAAGATCTGGGAGGCGCAGGGTATGATGGAGCTTCTGCTTGCAGCGAGAGAGCTCATCTTCAGCCATGAGATTTTTCCCTCTTGTGTTTGTGCTCCTTATCCTTCTCGGGAGTAAAGAGATGTTTGACCTTGCTGATAAAGCTTTCTCTCTTCTTCCTGAAACTGCTCTTCCTGGAGAGGGTGTTACCTGGGCTCGAAGGGGGAGAGGACGGTGTTGATCCCGGGAAATACGATTTCTTCGGTGTTGTTGGCGGGGAGGAGTACATTGGAGGGTTCGCTGGGGTAGACGGAAGACTGGTGGGAACCTTTTGCTTGACAGGTGTGGATGGAGGTTGCTTAGCCGGCTCTTGCTTTACGACTCCGTTGCTGGTTCCGTTGACTTGTTTGACCTCCTCAGATTTCGGTTCCTTTTTCTCCTCTTCCTTCTTCTTCTCCTCTTCCTTCTTCTTCTCCTCTTCCTTCTTCTTCTCCTCTTCCTTTTTCTTCTCCTCTTCCTTCTTCTTCTCTTCTTCCTTCTTCTCGGAGAGGGTATTAGAGGAGGAAGTTCCAGTCAAAGACTTCCTCGGATTGTTGACCACCGGAGCGTGGGTAGAGGGTGCGTCGATGTACTTGGGCGGTTCAGTAGCGGGAGGTCGCTTATCGATAGTACTCGCATCGTTCACCGGGACGATAGGGAGTGGTGCCTTCAGGTTGGCAGGTGTTGGTAGAATAGCAGGGACATTGCCCGGGGTGTCAGTCTAGATAAGGGTGTTAGTGAATCCAGAGGCGATAAAGAGTAGTAGACATACCTTAGCAGGAGTATCTACAGGTTTAGTGTCCTTGACCGTAGCAACGGGAATTGGAGTGTCCTTGACCGTGGCAACTGGAATGGGAGTGTCCTTGACCGTAACAACGGGAACGGGAGTGACCCCGGGTACCGAAGGAGTGACCTTTTTATCGACAGGAGGAGAGGGCTCCTTCTGATCAACAGGAGGGGAGGGCTCCTTCTTATCGACAGGAGGAGAGGGCTCCTTCCTATCGGCAGTGGGGGTCTGGTCCTTGACAGCTTTCTCGGGTTTAGCAGGGACCTCGACGCTACCCTTTTCGGTCGGCTGAGGAGCGGGGGTGGGAGTTTCCTTCTTTTCCTCGACAGGGACGGGAGCAGGGACGGGGGCGATCTTGGGTTCTTGTACACCAGGTGGTTCGTAACGGGGCGTGTCAATTTTAGGTCTCGTGGGCGCATTATAGACATTATTGATGTATCCTCTCCAATCGACCTCGGTCGGGGCTTTGTCGATGGTGGTCCACCTGCCATCGACGATGAATTTGTACAAGACCTTTTGCTCCCAGGGAACGCGAACGGTAGCGGTGAATCCGGACGGTCCCTTTTCCATACGAACGGAACGAGCCCACTGAAGAAGAGATGTTAGCGGAACGGGTCCGGAAAGCGGAATCATTTTTGAGGGCTTACATGATCAAAGGTTCCGGTGACAATGACCTCGTTGGCGGTGTATGGCCTGTAAAAGGGAGCAAAAATGAAAGGTTAACCGGGAAGTAGGCGAAGGGAAGGGGAAGGCTGACCATCTGAAAACCACCTCGTGCATTTCACTCATGGCTTGCGTTACGAAAGCTTGGATTCCCGTGAGTACTGTGGTCCCCAGGGGGTTATCAGCTGTGTGCGCTTGAGCGTCGAAACGAAACGGGAACTCACACTGGTAGAGGGGTTTTGGGGGAAACAGAGACCTGCTCGGGAGGGGGAGGGAAGGGAGATGGAGGAGGGGGCGGGAAGAGGAAGAGAGAGGGCGTTCGGTTAAGAAGGGGAGGCGACTCGGAACACGCGTTGACAGCATTTTGTAGTCATAGTCTAGAATCTCTTACTCTCACCCTCCTTATCTTATGTCAGGACGAGAAAATACCATCGAACAGGAACAATCCCTCGACGACAAAGACCCTCTGCGCCATCTCAGATCCCAAGACGCAGACGATGCACTCATCCCGGTCCAACCCCCTTCGATCCTGAACCAACGCACAGATCTCCTCATCCCCAGTACCCACCCTGGTGATCCTGGAATCACCGTAAAGCTCGCTCTCGACGCTGCACCTGGATGCGGTGGAATCGCCTGGCCCGCTGGAGAGGCCAGTGGCTCTTCGCTATCGAGTCGAAAGGGTTCACGAAAATCTTATCGTCGCGGTCAATCATAGGTGCTCGGTTCGTATCTCCTCCAACGAGGACAGTCGTTTCTCAAAAACAAAACCGTCCTTGAGCTTGGCAGCGGGACTGGTCTTGTCGGTCTCGTCGCAGGTTACCTCGGATCCGAACACGTCTGGATAACAGATCAAAGGTCTGTCTTCTCATCCACTTATCTCTTCACTTTCATTTCCGATCTGTTCTGGCGCGTGATAGTTACACTCACTCTTTACTGCGACCGTGTCCCATCTATCTTTGCTGTTCGCTAGTCCGCTCTTGGACATCATGCGCCAAAACGTACAACTCAACTCTCTCTCATCAACCGTGACCGTGGAGGAACTTAACTGGTGCTTCGCTCTTTTTTGTCCTTCTTCGGTTTCGTGCGGGCGGGAGTGACCTCACCCTTTTCCCAATTCTTCCTTTCTCTTTTTGATGCTAGGGGTGACCCGCTCCCACCATCAATCCCGTACAAATACGACATAATACTCGCAGCCGATTGCGTGTACTTTGAACCAGCTTTCCCGCTCCTTGTAAAGACCCTCA